>OLQG01000010.1_pt1 | contig 147953 bp, 132 predicted proteins | sample 1672221 | NCBI WGS metagenome assembly OLQG01 (sample SAMEA3136660, study PRJEB25190) | human gut metagenome | biome: human gut; feature: human-associated habitat; material: faeces | place: Austria | collected 2013
TGCGGTCACGGGGCAAAAAATCCTGCCGATTGGTCGTGCCAGCAAAGACGCACTGACGCAGACGGTCGGCAGGATGGGTCTCGTAGGGGATTTTATAGGTTTCCTTCTGTTTGCTGAGAAAGCTCTTGATCTCCTCGATGCTCTTGGCGTTGGCGGTGGCAATCATCTCCGACATTTCAATGATCCAGTGCCCCTGCAGCTTGCGATATACGTTGTCATCGTCCAACCGACGCAGATCATCCGAGAACCATTCGTCCTTGACCGCCAGCAGCCGGAAAAAGCTGGACTTTCCAGCGCCTTGCCCACCCACCAGACAGAGCATAGTTTCAAACTTGCATCCCGGTTGGAATACTCGCTTGATGGCTCCCAGCAAGAAGATCTTCATGGCTTCGCAAGTGTACTCGTCCTCCGCAGCACCGAGAAAATGGTGCAGAACGTGAGCTATCCGCCCCGTCCCATCCCATTTCAGGCCGTTCAGGTAGTCCAGGATGGGATGATAGCGGTTCTCGTTGGCAACGATGCGGATGGCGGATTCAATCTTCTTTTCACTGGAGATGCCGTATTTCTCCATTCGGCGCAGGATATACTTCATGTCGGTGTCGTTCAGCGTCTTGCCGGAGCGCAGCCAGCCCACAGGCTTTACGATGTCGATGCGCTCACTCAACAAGTTCAGCCGGATGGCATCGGCAAGCACATGGTCATTCTGCAAAATCGTGATGCAGTTTTGGATCGTCCGCTGGATCTCTCCATTGGAATGCTTGGTCAGCATCTCTTTCACATCTTCAACGGTTCGGGGAGTGCGTTCTTCGTTGACTTCTTTGCTCAATAAACATCACCTCGTGTTTCTGACTTTTCGGCGGTAGGCGGGACAGATGGATTCCGCTGCGCCTGTTCTGCCTGCAAGCGGTTCAGCAGTTGCAGAACGGAATCCCGTGCTTTCTCCTTGACCTGCTCCTTACCTTTCTGCCGGACTTCCGGCTTCAGCAGCTTCTCCTGCAAACGAGTGGCAGTGGTCTGCATGGTCTTGAGGAACTTGTCCAGCATGCTATCCAGATGTTTTGCGGTGTACTCCCGTGTGGCCTTGGGAGCTTTGCGCTCCGGGGACAATACCCACTTTTTCGTGTCCTCGATCATCCGCATATCTTCCTTCCGGGTCTCTGTGCGCACAACATCCGTCACGATATCCACCGCCTTGTCGTAGGCCGCAGCCGAAACATCTTCCAGCAGGGTTTCCATGTCCGAAACTTTCAGGGCCAGCTCGTCCAGCTTGCTCTGCTGGGCGGCAAGCTGCTCTTTCTGCTTGACAAGGATGAAGTCCTGCTTTTCCAGATATTTGCGGTTGCCGTACTCCGCTTCTTCCTCCAAATCCAGCCCATGCCGCTTAGCAATTTCAAACAGCATCTTCCGGCAGGCGGCATCGAAAGTGATCTTGCGGTTGTTGCGGCGGCTGATGGGCTTGTCCGGGTCGGGAAGGTCAAAACCCAACTCTTCCAGAGCCTTTTCCTGCTGGGGTGCCACCTCTCCGTACTGGTTCTCGCAGTCGAACACATGGCGCTCGTGGATGTGGGGTGTGCTTTCGTCCAGATGCAGCGCCCAGTCCAGCACATGAACGTGTTCGCCAAATTTGCCCTTGAACTCCTCAATGAACTCCGTGACAATGTTCAGCAAGTCCTCTGCCGAAGCGTGTTCGTCCAGCGTTCCTAGCTGGTAAATGGTCTCTTCCGGGCAGGTCTTGCGGCTGGACAGCAGGTCGGGAATGCTGCGGTTGCGCTCTGTGTGCCGGATTTTGGCGTTGCGCTCGTTCTGCTTTTTAATGAAGGTGGTGTACCGGCTCTCGTAGAATTGCCGTTCTACGTCTGTGAAAGTCCCTGCCAGATCGTCTGGGTCTTGCGGGGCGAGAGCCGAACGGAAGCCATGGAAGCAGTCCCAGTAGATGTTGCCTTTGGCTCGTTCGGGGTCGATGTGCTCGCTGTTGGCAAGGTTAAAACTGCGGTCATTGTGCTTGGGGTTGTAGGTGCCGTGCGCTCCGGCTCGTCCGTTGTGTCGTGTTAATTTCAGATAGACATTTCTCCGTTTCAACAGCTTGGGTGGGGGGAGAGAGAACGCAGCAGCGGAACTGCTGAATCTGCCGCCATTTTGCGCCAGATAATACCCAGTAGGATATGACGCACAGCATCATATCACTGGGCAAGGCTGCCGCCCTTGACCCGCGCAAAGAGCTGCGCTCTCTGCACTCTTGCTCCGGGCAAGCTGTCCTGAAGGACAGCTCGTCCGGCTTCAATATGTATCGAGAACCAGCGTACTCGCCAACTCTCTCAATTGCAGATCAGCACCCTGGTCTGCTTAATATGTTAAGGTCTCCCATATTCGCCCTCGGCACCCTAGGAGTGGGGAATCGTCCGACGGCGGGCTTGCACCGCACCATTGGCATTTCAGCCACCCCGCCTTCGTTATGGCCGGGCTGCGAATTACAGAAGTACCTTTTGTGAAGTACCGGACGATTGAACTATTCTGTTTTCAAAGAACGGAGTTATATAGAAAATCTTCAAAATTTAGGGCTTCCGAAAAATTATCCCTCTAATTGGTAGGCATCGAAAAAGGGCTTTTTGTTACCCGAAAAAGAAATTTGTTAAAAAGTTCTTGGAAAATATAGCTGAAGCAACCGCCGAGTTAAAATATCATTGGTTTATCGAGCCACCAACTGAGGCATGCCATTTACAACGGCGAGCATATCCAAAGTCGAATCACTCTTGAAAAAAGACACTCTCACTTGGTAGGCATCGAGAAGGGCCATTTGGCACCCATTGATGACTCTTTGTAATAAAGTTGTCATAAATATCCACTTCAAAAAAGTCCCCTCAATAGGTAACCGACGAGAAAGGCCAAAATAGAGCCATCTTTCCGAAAATTAACAAAAAAATCACAAACGACAAAAAATCGCCACACAACAACCTGAACCTGACCATCCCTTCAGGGATGGCCTTGATTCGGGTTCGTTATGTAGCGATAAGAAAGTCAAAAACTTGCTCCGGCTCCTTCGGGAGCCGAGCTGGAACTCTAAGTAAATATGTTATATTAAATTGTTAGGATAGATTACCACAAAAATCGCAGTGTGTCAACAAAAAACTTTGAAGATGTGCTGATTTCGGCAGCTTGCAAGAAAAAACAAGGGAAACTTTGGCAAAAAGAGAGAGGGCTGGACGGTGCCAGCCCTCTTGACAAAATAGCTTATCGGCTGCGTTTCCGATATTCATTTGGCATACAGTTATTTTTTCTCTTAAAGATTCTATAAAAATAGCTCACGTTCTGATATCCTACAAAATTGGCAATATCTGTAACGCTCATATCAGAATTCAGAAGCAACTTCTCTGCAGATGTCAGCTTTTCATGTTGAACGAGTTCATTAAAGGTGGAGCCGGTGTATTTTTTGAGCATTGCAGAGAGGTAGTTTGGATGCAGATTGAACTGTTGGGCAGCGGACTGCAAGTCACAGGTTTTATAGTTGTTTTCAATGTAGCGGAGTACAGGCATCACATAAGTTCCTTTATTATGCGTAGCCGGGTGATCGGACGTCACGTTCAAGGTGTTGATGAGTTCTGAGATGATGAGCGAAAATAGACTGTTCAGCATATCGTAAGATGCTGGAGAAGGTTCATACCACTCACAGAGAAATTCTGTGATGAAGAGCCGAAGCCGCCGACTGCTTTCGGAAGAAAATAGAAAAAAGTCGTCTAGACGATTGTTAGAAGTAAAGGCATTCAGAAGAAAATTTGATACAATACCAGTAGAAGAAATACGATTAAAGAAACCGTGGGTAAGATTATTCTGTCCCAGAGCAATTTGGATGAGGATATCATCCGTACCAAGTTTATTGATTGTGTGTACGATACCGGGAGACATGAGCATGAGCTGTCCCTGCTTCATCTCATATTCCGTATCGTTGATGTCTTGTACGCAAGAACCGGAATACATATAGCTCAGTTCGACCCAATCATGGACGTGTAGAGGGTAGCTGCGAAAGCGAGAATGTTTTTTAACCAGAAAAGGCGCACCGTTATTTTCCTCTGAAATCGCCGCATAGGAAAACTGCATCACCTCTTTGCCATCCATACAGCAAACGGGAAATTCCTTTAACAAAGAACGCCGCATCCCACAGCGGTAAAGGGCTTCATGTTTTGTAATCGTGCGCAACTTCTGGTCGAGTTGTTCAGGATTCACGGCAAATTACCTCCCAAAAGAATGTCGTATGAACGTCTTTCTTTATAAAATACCAAAAATCTTTGATTTGGTCAATAAAGAAATTTGAAAGGAACATGGAAAGCCTTTGAAAAAAGCTTATAATGGAATTAGAAAAAGCGGCCGCACACAAAAGAACGGAGGGAAAATATGTCAAAATATACTGATATGTCAAATGAGCTGTTGAAGCTAATTGGCGGAAAAGACAATGTTGCAAGTGTTACCCATTGTGCCACTAGACTGCGCATCCGACTGCATGATGAGGACAATGTTCCGGTGGAAGAAATCAAGAAGCTGCCGGGAGTACTGGGCCTTCAGAAGAACGTCGGTGAAATTCAGGTCATTATTGGACCGGCAGTTGATGATGCTTATCAAGAATTTATGAAGCTTGGTGGTTTTGAGACAAAGGCACCAAAGAAAACCGCACCGGCACAGAAGCGGGAAAAGGGATTTAAGGCTGTGCTGAACACCCTGTTCTCGGCCATGACCGGCTGTATTTCGCCTATTGTGTACGCTTTTGTTGTCATGGGCATGTTCAAATCCATTTCTGCTATCTTCGGACCGAGCCTGCTCGGTTTGTTCACCGCAGAGTCAGATGTATATGTTCTGCTGGAAGGTATTGGCAACGCCATCACCTACTTCCTGCCGTTCCTACTGGCCTACAGCGCTTCGCAGAAGCTGGGTGCCAACACGGTAATCTCCATTGCCATGGCCGCTATCATGCTTTCACCTGCCATGACCGGTGTAGTGGCAGCGGGTGAGCCGTTCAAGGTGTTCGGCCTGTTCCCGATGACCCTTATCAACTACAGTTCTACCTTCCTGCCGATTCTCCTAATCGTGGCAGTGCAGGCTTATGCGGAGAAGCTGCTGAATAAAATCATCCCAAATGTGTTAAAAACAGTATTCGTACCCACGCTGACGGTTGCCATCATGACAGTTCTGGGCCTGTGCGTTCTGGGTCCCATCGGTCAGTGGCTGGGTGACGGCCTTGCTGCCATCGTTATGCTGCTGAGCACCCATGCAAGCTGGTTGGAAGGCGCACTGGTGGCCGCGCTATATGTCTTTATGGTGGCGTTCGGTCTGGGCGGTCCGGTGTTCTTGGCTACCTTTGCAGTTTACACGCAGACTGGTTCTGATGGCCTGTACTTCCCGTATATGTGCATTTACAGTATGGCACTGGTTGGCATCTGCATTGGCTATATCGTCCGCAGCAAGTCTGCTGCCGAAAAGCAGACCGGAACGGTTGCTCTGACTTCCCAGCTGCTGGGCGGTGTATCTGAGCCGACCATTTACGGCATTCTGTTTCGCAATAAGACCTGCCTAATTGTAGAAGTTGTTGCAAGTGGCATTGCAGGTTTCTACTGCGGCCTGACTCACACGGCGGTGGTCGGTATGACCTTTGGTCTACCAGTGGTTGGCTCCTTCTTGGCTTTCTCTGGTGCTTCTACTGCAAACATGGTCAACGGTGCAATTTCTCTGGTCGCTGCTTTTGCGCTGGCACTGATTGGTACGCTGGTATTCTATAAGGAAGAAAATGCAGCATGATGTGACGCTGCATAATGGTACATAAATGGTAAATGAAGAACGGAAAGGATGCAGTATGAAGTCATTTCCAAAAGGATTTCTGTGGGGTGGTGCAACCTCTGCAAGCCAGATCGAAGGCGGCTATGCGGAAGGCGGAAAAGGTCTTTCGATTTACGATGTCCGTACCGCTGGCAGTGCGAATGAGCCCCGGTACTATACCTATCTTGACAAGGACGGCAAGCCGGGAAAATTCGCCGAACTGCGGGAACTGCTCCCGGAGGGCGCAAAGTATGCCCTCCACGCAGGGGAGTATTATCCCAACCATACGGCAATCGACTTCTATCATCATTATAAAGAAGATATTCGTATGTTTGCCGAGATGGGATTCAAGGTTTTCCGGATGTCAATCGACTGGTCTCGTATCTATCCCACAGGAATGGAAGAAGAACCCAATCGGCAGGGGTTGGAGTTTTACTGGAACATCTTCCGGGAACTGAAAAAGTACAATATTGAGCCGCTTGTCACCATCTGGCATGGAGAAACGCCGCTGTATATTGAGAATGAACTGCTGGGCTGGGCAAACCGCAAGACCATTGAACTATTCAAAAAATATGCCCGGACGCTGTTTGAAGAGTACAAGGGTGTCGTACACTACTGGCTTACCTTCAATGAAATCAATAATGCCTTGATGTTCCTGAATTTGCTGCCAACAGAGTCGGCTGCAAATGATGCACAGCGTACCTTTACTCTGCTGCACCATCGTCTGCTGGCTAGCGCAGAAATCGTGCAGATGGGTCATGCCATCGACCCAGAAAACAAGATCGGCTGCATGATTTGCTATGGCGAGAGTTACCCGGCCACCTGCAACCCCAAAGATGTGATTGCGGATATGGAATTGAAGCAGATGCAGCAGTTCTATTGCAGCGATGTGCAGGTGCGTGGTGCCTATCCTTCCTACTCAAACCGCATTTGGGAGAAGTACGGCGTACAACTGGATGTGACCGCAGAGGATAGAGCGGTGCTGAAAGCCGGAACGGTCGACTTCTACAGCTTTTCTTACTACTGCACCTCGCTGGTCACGGCAGAGGATACAGAGGGCAAAGAGAAGGTAAAGGGCAACTTTACGGCAGGCATCCGGAATCCATATCTGGAATACTCCAAGTGGGGCTGGGCTATTGATGCAGACGGTCTGCGCTTCTCTCTCAATGAAATCTACGACCGTTACGGCATCCCGGTCATGGTCGTGGAAAACGGCTTGGGTGCTGCTGACACTGTGGAGACCGACGACTCTATCCACGATGATTACCGCATCGACTATCTCCGCAAGCACATTACGGCTCTGCGCGAAGCAATCAACGATGGAGTAGATTTGATTGGCTACACGACCTGGGGTTGCATCGATGAGGTCAGCATGGTGACCGGGGAGATGAAAAAACGGTACGGTTTCATCTATGTAGATCGAGATAATGAAGGCAACGGAACTTTGAAACGACTGAAAAAGGATTCGTTTTACTGGTATAAAAAGGTGATTGCTTCAAACGGCGAAAATCTGTAAATGAAAGAACAGCCATCTATTGCGTCAAATTGATGCAGTAGGTGGCTGTTTTCTATATTAAATACCTTAATCTTCCAGTCTGCTGTGGTCACAGCCCAGTGACAGATAATGCTTGATCTCTCCACCCAGCACAAGCTGCGCGTACTCCAGTGGCCTGTTGTACAGCAACCAGTCCAGTTTTGCCCGCCGCGCCGGGGTGTTGCCGTACTCATTCTCGATGGCGGCGCAGCCGATAGCAAGGGCAGTGCCACCCTCGAACCGGGCTTCCACCCGGTTGATGTCCATGCTATAGCGACAGGAAAGTAGTTTGTTCATGGTGAACCTCATTTCTATATCAAACGGTTTCTGTTCGGATGTCCTAAACCCTGCCATAGAACCGATGTGTCATGTAAGATTGTTGTCTGGATAAAACTGGATATTTTTGCACTCTGAATACGGTCGAAATCCGGTTCGCTGGACTGTGCGGAACGCCCTGTTTTGCCGGGCTGATTTTAGCTCTGCACATTTTTGCACACTTTTTGCACACCGGAACGGCTGGATAACGGATGCAAGAGGGGATGGCAGGTGCAAAGGATGCAGCGGATGCAAAACGCAAAATCACGATAAAGCGATAAAAACAACGAATCTGCGTAATTCTGGAAATTGACGATTGTTGCACGTTGGTTTCTCTTAATCAGTGGGCCCAGGGTTCGAGTCCCTGGAGGTGCACCAAACAATGAAAATCCGAACCTTTTCTCAATAGGAGAAGGGTTCGGATTTTTTGTTTTCTTCGGAAAGCAAAATGCCGCGGTTGCGCTGGATGTGACTATGGCACAGAGGTCGGAGTTGGATTATCTCATCTACAATGACCCACTGGGCTATGCTGATTTGATTTTGAATGGCGACCCGGAGGAATATTTGAAGAATGTGACTGGGAGCCATGGGTTAGAAATCTGAATGAATGCTGGACATTACCGCTTTTTTGAGCTGGTGATGTCCGGCATTTTTTAGTGTTGGCTGATCAATTTTAATGGAATCTTTATACTTCTACAATTTTCTTTACGGCTCCTTTATCTGTTCCATGCTAATCTTTATGCACACGGATAGGTAAAGGAGCTTTTATGATTCAATATCCTCGTTACAGGCAGCACCGTTTTTCTTCTTTTCAGGTCATTATTGCAGGTTTTGCGGCAGTTGGTCTGGTGGGCGCATTGCTTCTGATGCTCCCGATTGCTACACAACAGCGGTGCGTCACACCGTTCCATGAGGCATTATTTACCTCTACCTCCGCCCTTTGCGTGACCGGCCTTGTGGTTCAGGATACCGGCAGCTACTGGTCGGCATTCGGGCAGAGCGTGATCCTTCTTCTGATCCAGATCGGAGGATTGGGCGTCATTACGGTGGGTGCTGCCTTTGCGCTGCTTTCCGGGCGAAAAATCTCCCTCAAGCAGCGAAGCACGATGCAGGAAGCTACTGCTGCCCCACAGATGGGCGGCATCGTGCGGCTGACAGGCTTTATTCTGCGGATCACCGCCCTGTTTGAATTGGTCGGTGCTGCACTGCTGCTGCCGACGTTCTGCGCTGATTATGGTTTGCGCGGGATCTGGTACGCGCTGTTTCATTCCATTTCGGCGTTCTGCAATGCCGGCTTTGACCTGCTGGGAACAGAGGGGGCAAAATTTGTTTCGCTGACACGGTATGCAGGAGATCCATTGCTTACCACAGTGATCGCTGCACTGATCGTCTTTGGCGGCCTTGGCTTTCTGACATGGGAGGACATTTGTACATATCGCCTTGATTTTCACCGTTACCGGATGCAGAGCAAGGTGATCCTTGTCACAACGGCATTTCTTCTGGCACTGCCGGCACTGTACTTTTATTGTTTCGAGTTCACGGCAGGCTCTGCCCGGCAGCGCATTTTATTGTCGATGTTCCAATCCGTTACACCCCGTACTGCCGGTTTTAACACCGCTGATCTTGCTGCGATGGGCAGCACTTCACAGGCATTGATGGTGGTTCTGATGCTGTTGGGCGGTTCGCCCGGCTCCACGGCAGGCGGCATGAAAACCACAACATTTGCCGTTCTGCTGGCCAATATGTGGGCGACCTTCCGCCGCAGAGGAGATGCTGAATTTTTCGGGCGGCGCATAGATGGTTCCGCGGTCAAGAATGCTGCCACGATTGCAGGGATGTATTTGACGCTGTTCTTCCTCGGAGCCTTTGTCATTGCTGCGGCCGAGCAGCTGCCGATGTCAGTCTGTTTGTATGAAACTGCTTCGGCTGTGGCAACGGTAGGTCTGACATTGGGCATCACGCCGCAACTGGGGATCCTTTCGCAGGGGGTGCTGATCGCACTGATGTTTTTAGGACGTGTTGGCGGATTGACGTTGATCTATGCGGCATTTGGCAGCACCCCTGCCCACTCTCGTCTGCCACAGGAGAAGATCGCAATCGGATAAAGGAGGCAACTATGAAATCGATTCTTTTGATTGGACTTGGCCGTTTTGGCCGCCATATTGCGCAGGAACTGAATGAGCTGGGTCATCAGGTCATGGCAATCGACAGCAACGAAGACCGTGTGAACGCCGTGCTTTCCTATGTGACGAATGCACAGATCGGTGACAGCACCAGCGAATACTTTCTGCGTTCCCTTGGCGTTGGCAATTTTGATGTGTGTATCGTAACCATCGGCGGCAATTTTCAAAGCTCACTGGAAACAACATCACTGCTCAAGGAACTGGGCGCAAAGCTTGTGGTCTCGCGCGCAGAGCGGGATGTACAGGCCAAGTTTCTGCTGCGCAACGGTGCGGATGAAGTGGTCTATCCGGAAAAGCAGCTGGCAAAGTGGGCAGCGATCCGATACAGCTCCGAACACATTCTTGATTATATCGAGCTGCAGGACGACCACGCCATCATGGAAGTGACCATTCCGCCGGAATGGATGGATCGTACGATCGGTGAGATCAATATCCGAAAAAAGTATAACATCAATATTCTTGCGCTGAAAAAAGACGGAAAGCTCGATATGAACATCACGCCGGATACGCAGCTGTGCCGGGATGAAAGTATGCTGGTTTTGGGAAAATACGCATCGATCCAGAAGTGTTTCCGGCTCTAAAAAGATAGGACAGATCGTATGGGTGTCGCTTTGTTATTGATGGTTCTTGGAGTCATGTTGAGTGGTTTCAGGGCAGCAGATGCGCTGGATCACATGCGGAAGGAAATCATTCGACAAGAAGGAAAAAGACGTGGCTGGTGGTCGTGACCATCAAATTGTGCTATACTGTGGGCAAGGCAGGTGATCTTTATGAATCAGAACGACCCACCCACTGAACATATTCTGGCGTGTCTGTCGTCCTCTCCCTCCAATGCGAAGATCGTGCGGACGGCAGCAACGATGGCAAAGGCGTTTGGAGGGACCTTTACAGCTCTGTATGTCCGGACGCCTGACTCGGATCAGATGGGAAAAGAAGACTGTCGGCGCTTGCAGCAGCACATTCGTATGGCAGAGCAGGCAGGTGCCGACATTTCTACGATCTACGGGGATGACATTCCGCAGCAGATCGCAGAGTTTGCCCGCATCTCCGGCATTACAAAAATCGTGCTGGGGCGCTCCAGCGTACATCGCCGCCATTTCTGGAGTGGACCGTCACTGACTGAAAAATTGACGATGACTGCGCCTAATCTGGATATTTACATCATCCCGGATGCTTCTGCAGAGAACGGCTACGGTTCAGGAAGAAAGCTGTTCATCCGTCCGTTTCTGCCTTCTGTCCGCGATTTACTGGTCACCGCAGGCATTTTGAGCTGCATCACGCTCATCGGCTTTCTTTTTTTACAATTGGACTTTGCGCGCTATAACATTATTACGTTCTATATGCTGGGGGTGCTGTTCACCGCATTGTGTACCAGCGGTTACACCTGCGGTGTGCTGGGCTCCATTGCCAGTGTTGCGCTATACAATTTTTTCTTGACGGAACCGCGCCTGACATTCCATGCGTATGATTCCGGTTATCAGGTTACATTTGCCCTGATGCTGACCTCTGCAATCATTACCTGCACCCTGACAACGCGGTTGAAGGATCATGCAAAAATGTCTGCGCAGGCAGCGTTCCGTACAAAAATACTGTTTGATACAAATCAGCTTTTACAGAGAGCAAAAAGCGAGGAAGAAATCCTCTCTCAGACAGCGTCCCAGTTGATGAAGCTGCTGAACCGGAGCCTGATCGTTTACCCGGAACAAAACGGAGATCTTGGGTCAGAACAGGTTTTTGGGATTGATGGGGAAGTGCCGCGTAACATCTTTTCTGCACAGGAAGAACGGGATGCAGCAAACTGGACGTTTGCCAACAAAAAGCGTTCCGGCGCAGGCACGGATAGCTACCCGGACGCAAAGGGGCTTTATCTTGCACTTCGGACCGGGGGCGGCGTGTTTGGAGTGATCGGGATCGATCTGTCCGAAAAACCGCTGGATGCCTTTGAAAACAGTGTGCTGCTTTCCATTCTGGGCGAAGGTGCGCTGGCCATCGAAAACCGCAGAAACGCGCTGGAAAAAGAGCAAGCTGCATTGCAGGCAAGGAATGAAGAACTGCGGGCAAACCTGCTGCGCACGATCTCCCATGATCTGCGCACCCCGCTGACCTCCATTTCCGGCAATGCCAGCAATCTGCTTTCCAACGGAGAAACGCTGGATACAGAGACCCGGAACAAGATCTGCACCGATATTTTTGACGATGCACAATGGCTGATCGGTCTGGTGGAAAATCTGCTTTCCATCACCCGCATTGAGGATGGTCGGATGAATCTGCAGATCTCACCGCAGCTGATGGATGAGATGATCGAAGAAGCACTGCATCATGTCAACCGGAAAAGCTGCGAACACACCATCACAACACAGTATGGGGACGAGATCCTCCTGGTCAATGTGGATGCACGGCTGATCATGCAGGTCGTTGTCAATCTGGTGGATAACGCCGTCAAATACACCCCCGTGGGCTCGGTCATTCAGATCTCGGCTTACCGGAAAGACCATCAGGTCGTAGTGGAAGTTGCAGATAACGGTCCCGGCATTCCGGATCGCGCAAAAGCACAGGTGTTCGAGATGTTTTATACCGGGCAGAGCCGCATCGCAGACAGCCACCGCAGCCTTGGACTGGGCTTGCCCCTCTGCCGAGCGATCCTGACGGCTCACGGCGGAACATTGACCCTGCGTGACAACATTCCCAATGGCAGTGTCTTTTCCTTTGCATTGCCGCAAAGCGAGGTGAATATTCATGAATAAGCCGTCCATTCTGGTCGTAGAGGATGATGTTCCTGTACGGTGTCTGATCACAACGACCCTGAAGACCCACGGCTATAAATATCTGACTGCTTCCAATGGGGAAACGGCGATCATGATGACGACCAGCCACAATCCGGACATCATGCTGCTGGATCTTGGACTGCCCGATATAGACGGCATCGAGGTCATCCGCAGCGTCCGCACATGGTCGAACCTGCCCATCATCGTCCTGAGTGCCCGGAGCGAAGATTCTGATAAGATTGAGGCACTGGACAACGGCGCAGACGATTATCTGACAAAGCCGTTTTCCGTGGATGAGCTGCTGGCAAGACTGCGTGTAACGCAGCGCCGATTGAATCTGCTGGCTTCTGACGGCATAAATAGCCCGGTTTTTGTCAATGGTCCTTTGAAGATCGACTTCTCGGCAGGGTGTGTCTGGTTGAGCGAGAATGAATTGCATTTGACCCCCATCGAGTACAAACTGCTGTGTGTGCTGGCGCATAATGTGGGCAAAGTGCTGACGCATACCTCCCTCACGCAGAAAGTATGGGGCAGTACGCAGGAAAATGACATTGCTTCCTTGCGAGTTTACATGGCATCCCTGCGCAAAAAATTGGAACGATGCCCGGATGCGCCGCATCTGATCCAGACCCATGTTGGTGTCGGATACCGGATGCTGCGCGTGGAAAATGATGAATCATAGTAAAAAAACAGGGTGCGCCCCTGAATGAACAACACCCCATTTGTCCGACAGTATTCGGTCTGACAAATGGGGTGTTGTTATATGTCGGAAAAACGAAAGGCGTACAGCGGAGAATGAGACCAATTTTTATAGTGCAAGATGCTTTGCACGATAGTCCCGTGGGCTGATGCCATATACATTTTTGAAAGCGCGGGAAAAGTGAAGCTGATTGGGATAGCTGACCATGGTGCTGATGGTGCTGATGGGAAGGCGGCTTTCGGTCAGCAGCTGTGCTGCCCGTGCCATGCGGTAGTGCAGCAGGAACCCCTGTGGGCTTTCGCCCATGGTATCTCGGAACACCTTGCTGAAATAGCTGCGGTTCAGTCCGCAGAAGGAGGAGATATCCTCGATGGAAATATCTTCGCTGTAATGCTGCTCTATGAAAGACAGATTGAGATATAACAAGTCGCATTTTTGCATTTACGAAACTGCTGGCAGATAGTATAATCATGACACAACAAGAGAAAAGAAACCGTGCAATGTGATAATGCACAAAATTTTCTCGCTGCTTTTGTAAGAGCTGACAAAAGTAAGAAAAATCGACCCGGCCGTTCCGACACGACCGCCTGTCTGTCGGCATTTTTATTAAAAATAATCTCGTTGAGGTATAGGATCCATGAGTATTCGATTTGATTCCGAGGCACGCATTTTTGTATTGGAGACCGCCCATACCAGCTACCACATGAAGGTGGATGCGCTGGGGCACCTGCTGCATCTGTACTACGGCAAAACCATCGGCACCGGGGACCTGATGCAGCTGTATCCCCGCACAGACCGGGGATTTTCGCCGGATTACTACGCTTACCGCACCCACCGGGGCGTTTCCCCGGATCTGCTCCCGCAGGAGTATACCGGCTGCAACGTGGGCGATTTCCGTCTCTCCTGCCTGACGGTGGCCGACAGCCGTGGCGCCTTTGGCGCAGACTTTACCTATGTGAGCCACACGGTGGAGGCGGGCAAATATCAGCTGACCGGTCTGCCCTGTGCCCACGCAGAGGAAAACGATGCCGAGACCCTGATCGTCCGAATGCAGGACGAGGCAACCGGTCTGACGCTGGAGCTGCTGTACGGCGTGTTTGCACAGCAGGATGTCATCACCCGTGCGGCGCGGCTGACAAACCACGGAGATACCCCGCTACGGCTGGACAAGGCGGCATCTGCCTGTCTGGATCTGCCCTTTGGCAGATGGGATCTGCTGCATTTCCACGGCAGACACGCTATGGAACGGCAGCTGGAGCGGGAAGCTGTGGGCACCAATATCCAGACCATTTCTTCGGTGCGGGGCAGCTCCAGCCACCACAATAATCCCTTCCTGATCCTCTGCCAGCAGGATGCAACGGAGACCAGCGGTGCCTGCTACGGGGGGATGATGGTCTATTCCGGCAGCTACCAGATGGACGTGGAGCGCTCTCAGACCGGGCTTGTCCGGGTAGTGAGCGGCATTCAGGAGGAACGTTTTGCGTGGAACCTGAAGCCGGGCGAGACCTTTGACACCCCGGAGGTGATCCTCTCCTTTGCGGCAGAGGGTCTGACCCCGCTTTCCCAGCAGTACCACCGCTTTTTGCGGCGCAACATCTGCCGCGGCCCGTGGAAGGACAAACGCCGCCCGGTGCTGATCAACAACTGGGAGGCCACCTATTTTGATTTCAACACCGAAAAGATCGTAAAGATCGCTGAAAAAGCGGCCTCTCTCGGCGTGGAGATGATGGTGCTGGACGATGGCTGGTTCGGTACCCGGAATGACGACAATCAGGGTCTGGGCGACTGGATCGTGAACTGCGAAAAGCTGCCCGGCGGACTGGATCCGCTGATCAAGCAGATCAATGCGCTGGGCATGAAATTCGGCCTGTGGATCGAACCGGAAATGGTCAACGAGAACTCCCAGCTGTACCGCACCCATCCGGACTGGGCGCTGACCCTGCCCGGACGCAAGCCTGCCATGGGGCGCAACCAGCTGGTGCTGGATCTTTCCCGCCCGGAGGTGGTGGACTATCTGGCAGGGGCTATCAGCAAGCTGCTGCGGGAGCATCACATTGAGTATATCAAGTGGGATATGAACCGCAGCATGAGCGATGTGTACAGCCGTGCTTTCCCTGCCGAGCAGCAGGGCGAGATCATGCACCGCTATATGCTTGGCGTTTATGCGCTGGCAGAGCGGCTGACGCAGGGCTTCCCAGAGGTGCTGTTCGAGGGCTGCGCAGGCGGCGGCGGACGCTTTGATGCCGGAATGCTGTGCTACTATCCCCAGATCTGGTGCAGTGATGATACCGATGCCATTGAACGGTTGACGATCCAGCACGGCACCTCCTTTGGCTATCCGGTCTGCACCATGGGTGCTCATGTTTCTGCCTGCCCCAACCACCAGACCGGCCGCACTACGCCCATCGACACCCGTGCTGTGGTGGCGATGAGCGGCACCTTTGGCTACGAGCTGGATCTGGGCAAGCTGAAGCGCGCCGAGTGCACTGCAGTGAAAAACCAGATCAAGCGGTTCAAGCGCCTGAACGACCTGATCCGCACCGGCGATTATTACCGGCTGACCGACCCGGCAGAAAACGCATATTTCACGGCATGGCAGTTTGCCGCAGAGGACGGCAGCGAGGCGCTGCTGAATCTGGTGGTGACCCATCCGCAGGCGAATCCCTTGCCCATCCACCTGTGCTTCCGTGGGCTGGAAGAAGATGCTGTGTATGAGCTGGACGGCATCGACTATTTCGGCTCCCGGTATGCCCACGACGTAGAGGACGGCATTCACAAAGGGATGCGGTTCAGCGGCAGCACCCTGCTGTATGCGGGGCTTGTCCTGCCGCAGCTGTTTGGCGATTACCCCAGCGTGCAGCTTCATCTTACACGAAAAGGATAAAAGGATACGAAGGATCAAACTGCATTTTCCACCCGCTTTGCCCGCTATCAGGACGAGCTGGAATGGCTGTTCATGGGACTGTACCACAACCGGGAAGGGCTGGAAGTTCTGGAGCGGGAGATGGCAGAAGCCTACAACGCCCGCAGCGCCGAGCTGAAAGCACTGGACAAGGCACATTCTGCTGATCTCTGCAAGTGAGCATGACGAAAATGATCCTCCATATTAAGCTGCTGCTAACAATGTTAATACGTCCTAACATCGCTAAAAACCATTGAAAAAGTCCGAAAGCGTGCTACAATACAAAGATAAAGAGCCTGCCCCCGCTCAAGGGTGTGGGCGCTCAGATAGGAAATATAGAAATGAGGGGTAAATATGTTTGATACTAAAAAGCTTGCACTGTTTTTGGGCGGTGTGGTGTTCGGCTCTGCCGGCTTCAAGGTGCTGTCCAGCAAGGATGCCAAAAAGGTCTACACCCAGACCACCGCTGCGGTGCTGCGGATGAAGGACTGCACCATGCAGACCGTGAACAAGGTGCAGGAAGAGGCCGGTGACATCCTTGCCGATGCAAAGGCCATCAACGAGAGCCGCGCCGCCGAGGCTGCACAGGAGGTCATCGAGGATACGGCTGAACAGCCCGCAGAGCAGACTGCACAGTGATACAACGCAGCGGAGCCGCCCTTGGGCGGCTCTTTTTTACGCAGAGGGGTAAGAAAAGCAATGAAATGTACGATCTTACATGAAGGTAAGGGACGGATGCGGGTGCACGTCTGCGCCGTGCAGATGACCCTGCACCGGGCAGATGTGCTGGAAGCCTACCTGAACGGGCAGGACAACATTCAAAAAGCCACCGTCTACGAGCGCACCGGAGATGTGGTGCTGACCTACCGGGGCAGCCGGAAGGATGCCGTCGCCCTGCTGGCAGCCTACCGTTTTGACAACGAAGAGCTAGAGGTGCTGGTCACTTCCCACGATAGCCGGAAAATCAATCAGGAATATCAGGAAAAGATGGTCAACCTTGTGGCGGGCCGGGTGTTCCGCAAGGTGTTCCTGCCCGCGCCCATCGCGGCGGCATATACGGTGTGGCGCTCCATCGCCTTTGTCTGGAAAGGCATCCGCTGCCTGCTGCACCGCAAGCTGGAGGTAGAGGTGCTGGATGCGCTCAGCATCACGGCCTCCCTCCTGCGGGGGGATTACAGCACCGCAGGGTCGGTGATGTTCCTGCTGACGGTGGGCAGCCTGCTGGAGGAGTGGACGAGGAAAAAGAGCTTGGATGACCTTGCCCGCAGCATGGCGCTGAACGTGGATAAGGTCTGGGTGCGCACCCCGCAGGGCGAGGTGTTGGTACCGCTGACCCGTGTCCACGCCGGGGACGAAGTGGTGGTGCGCTCCGGTAATATGATCCCGCTGGACGGCATGGTGCTGGAAGGCGAAGCTATGGTGAACCAAGCTGCCCTGACCGGCGAGTCCATGCCGGTACGCAAGACCACCGGTGCCACCGTTTACGCCGGAACAGTGGTGGAAGAGGGCGAATGCGTTCTTGTGGCCAAGGCAGAGGGCGGCGCCAACCGCTACGATAAGATTGTGGCCATGATCGAGGAATCGGAAAAGCTCAAGTCTGGCACCGAAAACCGGGCTTTGCAGCTGGCCGACCGTCTGGTGCCGTGGTGCCTTGCCGGTACGGTGGCTACCTATGCCTTTACCCGCAACGTCACACGGGCCATCTCCATCTTGATGGTGGACTTCTCCTGTGCGCTGAAGCTTTCCATGCCGCTGGCGGTGCTCTCTGCCATGCGGGAGTGCGGGGAATATCACATCACCGTAAAGGGCGGCAAGTATCTGGAAGCGTTGGCAAAGGCGGACACCATCGTGTTTGATAAGACCGGCACCCTCACCCGCGCCACCCCGCAGGTGGTGCAGGTAGTGCCTTTCTCCGGCTGCGGGGAGCAGGAGGTATTGCAGCTTGCCGCCTGTCTGGAAGAGCATTTCCCCCATTCCATGGCAAACGCCGTCGTCCGTGCTGCCAAGGAGCGGGGAATCTCTCACGAAGAGATGCACTCCGAGGTGGAATACATCGTGGCCCATGGCATTGCCAGCCGGGTAGGGGGCAAGCGGGTGGTCATCGGCAGCGCCCACTTTATTTTCGAGGACGAGGGCTGCACCATCCCGGCAGGGGAACAGGCAAAGTTCGATGCGCTGGATCCCCAGTACTCCCACCTGTATTTGGCAGCTTCCGGGGTACTGGCGGGGGTCATCTGTATTGCAGACCCCCTGCGCCCGGAGGCGGCACAGGTGCTGCGCCAGCTCCAAAAGCTGGGCATCACTCAGACCGTCATGATGACCGGCGACAGTGACCGCACTGCCCGCGCCATTGCGGCGCAGGTGGGGGTAGACCGCTGCTTTGCGGAGGTGCTGCCGGAGGATAAGGCCGCCTTTGTCCGCGATGCCAAAGCCGAGGGACATACAGTTGTGATGATCGGCGACGGCATCAACGATTCGCCCGCTTTGTCGGCGGCAGATATCGGCATCGCCATCCATTCCGGTGCCGCCATCGCCCGGGAGATTGCCGATGTGACCATCCGCGCGGATAGTCTGGAAGAGCTGGTGACCTTAAAAGCCATTGCCAACGCCCTGCAAAAGCGGGTGGGCAGCAATTACCGCTTTGTGCTCAGCTTCAACTCGGCCCTCATCCTTCTGGGGGCTCTGGGCATCCTGCCTCCTGCCACCAGCGCCATGCTGCATAACCTTTCCACCCTTGGCATCAGCCTGCGCAGCATGACAGACCTATTGGAGCAGAAGCCTTCCCTGTGAAAATAGTACACCGGAGCGTCCGCAGATGCTCCGGCGTACCGAAATGATAGTTCTTCCCACAGAAAGCAGTGCATCTTCTACAAGAAACTGCTGGATGCTGGGATGACGCAAAGTAAAAACGATTACTTCCCCAGATGCCAGATGTCGCGGTCATACTCGGCAATGGTGCGGTCGGAGGAGAACATCCCGGCTTTGGCAATGTTCACCAGACACTTGCGCCGCCAGCCCATGGGGTCGCAGGCGTAATCGCTGAGGGCCTGCCCTTTGCGGACGACATAGGCGTTGAAGTCCGGCAGGGTCTGGAACCAGTCCTTGTGGATCAGCTCATTCTGCAGGCGGGTCAGGTTTTCGGCATGGCCGGCAGCCAGCATCTCCGGGCCGGTGAGGAAGCTGATGGCGCGGCGGATGTTGGCATCACCCTCCACCCACTGGGCCGGGTCGTAATCGCCCACGGCGTAGCGGTGGATGACCTGATCCGAGGTCTGGCCGAAGATATAAATGTTCTCTTCGCCCACCTGCTGGCTGATCTCCACATTGGCACCGTCCATAGTGCCCAGCGTCAGCGCACCGTTCAGCATGAACTTCATGTTGCCGGTGCCGGAGGCCTCCTTGGAGGCAAGGCTGATCTGCTCAGACAGGTCACAGGCAGGGATGAGCTTTTCGGCAGCGGTGACGTTGTAATTTTCCACAAATACCACCTGCAGCCACTTGGACACCTCCGGGTCTGCAGCGATGACCTTGGAGAGGGTCAGCAGGGCATGGATGATGTCCTTGGCAATGGTGTAGGCAGGAGCAGCCTTGGCACCAAAGATGCTCACCAGCGGCATGGCAGGCAGGTGCCCTGCCTTGATCTCGTAATACTGATGGATGAGGTACAGCAGGTTCAGCTGCTGACGCTTATACTCGTGCAGCCGCTTGGACTGGATATCGAACATGGCATCGGGATTCACTGCCACCTTCTGGGTGCGCAGCAGCCAGTCTGCCAGCGCTGCCTTGTTGGCCTTTTTCACGGCGGTCAGCTCGTCCAGCACGGCTTCGTCGTCGGCGAAGGCCAGCAGCTTCTCCAACTCGGCAGCGTCCTTGCGGAAGCCGGAACCGATGTGCTTTTCCAGCGTGGCGGTCAGGAGCGGGTCGCATTCCAGCAGCCAGCGGCGGAAGGTGATGCCGTTGGTCTTGTTGTTGAACTTTTCCGGGTATAGCTCATAGAAGCCGTGCAGCTCGGAATTTTTCAGGATCTCGGTGTGCAGTGCTGCCACGCCGTTGGTGGAATGGGTGAAGTGGATGTCCATGTGGGCCATGTGCACCCGGTCGTCCTTGTCGATGATGGCAAGGCTCTCGTCCTCGGTGCGGGTGCGGGCCAGTGCGTCCAGCTTTTCAATGATAGGCATCAGCTGGGGCACCACTGCATCCAGATAGGCGCGGGGCCATTTTTCCAGTGCCTCAGCCAGAATGGTGTGGTTGGTGTAGGCACAGGTCTTGGTAACGATCTCCACAGCTTCCTCAAACTCAATGCCCCGCTGCCCCAGCAGCCGGATCAGCTCCGGGATGACCATGCTGGGGTGAGTGTCGTTGATCTGGATGGCGGCGTAGTCGGCCAGATCGTGGTAATTGCAGCCCCGGGCGGCGCACTCTGCCAGAATGAGCTGGGCACCGGCAGAAACCATGAGGTACTGCTGATACACCCGCAGACGGCGGCCTGCCTCATCGGAGTCGTCCGGGTAGAGGAACAGGGTCAGGTTCTTGTCGATGGCGGTCTTGTCAAAGGCAATGCCGTCATGGACGATGCTCTCGTCGATGGTATCCAGATCGAACAGATTCAGGGTGTTGGTGCGCCCCTCATAACCGGTGACAGCCAGCTTGTACAGCCGGGCAGTGTATTCCTTGCCCGCCAGCTCCACCGGGTAGGTCACATCGGTCTTTTCGGCCCAGCTGTGGGCGGTGAGCCAGGGGTCGGGCTTTTCGTTCTGCACACCATCCTCAAAGGACTGGTGGAACAGGCCAAAGTGATACCGCAGGCCCACGCCGTCGCCGGGCAGGTTCAGCGTTGCCAGCGAATCCAGGAAGCAGGCTGCCAGACGGCCAAGACCACCGTTGCCGAGAGAGGGCTCCGGTTCCACTTCCTCAATGTCCGAAAGGCGCTTTCCGGCAGCGGCCAGTGCATCCCGGGCTTCTTCGTACAACCCCAGATTGATGAGGTTGTTGGACAGCAGCTTGCCAATGAGAAATTCGGCGCTGATATAGTACAGCTTGCGGCCGGTAACGGGCTGCACGCGGTCGGCACTCTTCTGCCGCACCAGCTCCAGCAGTGCCAGATACAGCTCCTGATCGGTGCAGTCCGCCAGCAGCTTTCCGGTGAGGCTCTGTAATGTTTCGGTAAAGCTCATAATGAATCCTCCTTTGTTTTCAGATACACACCTTACGGAAAACAGGTTTGACATTTATAATGCAAGATATACCAGATAAAACAATCGAAATCTTGCCTTAAAGAAGCAAATTATGGTACAATCCTATCATCTGGAGGTGAGATGATGCATAATCAGGCTTCTTTGCAGGAAACCAAGCAGCACGGGGCCGTGCGATTCCCCTTCAATCTGTATCCCTGCACCATTCCGGGAGATTTCCCGCAGGTGGCACTGCACTGGCAGGAGAGCATGGAGCTGGTCTTTGTCAAGCGGGGCGCGGGGCTGGTGCAGGTGGGCGCTGCGTCCTGCCCGGCCTACCAGGGGGATATCTTTATTTTTACGCCCGGCACCCTTCACGCCCTGCGGCAGGCAGAGGGGCAGCGCATGGAATACGAGAACATCATCTTTGAGCTGGAGCTTCTGGGCGGTGCGGAGGACCTTTGCGCCGAAAAATACCTGCTTCCGCTCCAGAGCGGGCGGCTGCTGCTGCCTGCGCGGCTGACTCCCAACGACCTGTGTTATCTCCAGGCCGCCGCCTGCCTGCGGGAGGTGGAGGAAGCCAACCGTGCCAAGCTTCCCGGCTATGAGCTGCTGGTCAAAGGAGCACTGCTGCGCTTTCTCTCCCTGCTCATTGCGCAGGGGAAACAGCAGCTCCCTGCGGAAACTGCCGATACCCAGCGGCTGAAAGCCGTTCTGCAATGGATCTCTGTCCATTATGCCGAGGGGCTTCGGGTCGCCGATGCCGCCGGGGTCTGCTCCTTCAGTTCCAGCCACTTCATGCGCTGGTTCCGGCAGATGACAGGGCAGAGCTTTGTTGCCTTTCTGAACGAATACCGGCTGAATGCCGCCGCCGAAGCGCTGCATGCTACGGACGAGACGGTGCTGACGATCGCTTCCCGGTGCGGGTTTGAAAACCTCTCCTATTTTAACCGGGCATTCAAGGCGCATTTTGGCATGACTCCGCGGGAGTACCGGAAAAAATAAACAAAATGAGGCCGTTCCGCTTCTCTGAGAAAGAGAGGGAACGGCCTCATTGTTTTTGATCAGATTTCCGGCGGGCAGCAGCTCTCCCGGGGAGTGATGCCATGCTTCAGCAGGGACATCTGGTAGCCGCGCCTGCGCTCTGCCGAAAACAGCATGGCGTTGCTGACACCAAAATAGGCAATGCGGCGGTGGCCCATTTCATAGAGGTAATCGGTGGCTTCCTCACCGGCAAGGGCGTTGCCGTAGGAACCCAGATAACTGGCGTTTGCAATAAAGATCTGGTCCATGATGTTGTACAGGTTTGTGTTATAATAGAAAAGAACGAAAACGCGCTGGAAAGTCTGTTTTGCACAGTCTGTTCCACTTGGATGAAAGAGGAGCAATATGGTAAAGTATCAAGCAGGAACGCTCGTGGTTTCGTCTGGAAAATTTACCACTGGTTAAAATGTACCCGGTCATCCTCATAGCGGCTCTTACGCGGGGCAGTTAGGTCTGCTTCCGGGTAGCCAAGGGCGATGATGGAGTGGGGCACAATGGTCTCCGGTAGACCGAAGAGCTTTTGCTGGGCCTCTACCCGGTCCATCTGGGGCCAGGTGCCCAGCCAGACTGCGCCAAGCCCCAGCTCCTGTGCAGCCAGGCAGATGTTCTGGGCGGCAATGGCTCCGTCAATGACCCAGTAGTCCTTTGCAAAGCGGAACGCACGGTCAAGGTCGCCGCAGACGAGGATACCGGCGGCAGCTTTCCGCAGCGGCTCGGCAGGGCGGCCATTGGCATCGGCCATCTGTGCCAGCTTTTCCGGGTCGGTCACCACCACGAAAGACCAGTCCCGTGCATTGACGCAGCTGGGGCCGCTCATGGCCGCTTCCAGCAGCTGGTGCAGTGTTTCGCTTTTGATGGGCTTGTCGGTGAATTCCCGGCAGCTGCGCCGGGTGAGAATGGCATCCAGAGTGTTCATAGATCAGTGCCTCCTGTTTTGATTTGTCCCAGTATAGCACAGTGGTTTGAAAATTTCATGTGCGATTTGGCTTGCAATTTGGGATCATTCCGGTTATAATACCTTCCGTTAAGAATACAAAAAGCCGGCTTACAAAGCGTGAAATCCTGAGGAGATGCTACCCCTCAACGATTTCACGCTTTTTTGTTTGCCCGAAAAAGGAGGACCTATGAACCCGAAAAACAAACTGGCAGATATGCCCATCCGCCCCCTGCTGTACACCATGGCGGTGCCGCTGATGCTGTCGCTGCTGATCCAGTCGCTGTATAACATCGTGGACAGCATTTTTGTGGCGCGCCTGTCCGAGAAGGCGCTGACCGCCGCTTCCCTTGTGTATGCCATCCAGTTTTTGATGATCGCCATCGGCGTGGGCACCGCCGTTGGCCTGAATGCCCTGCTCTCCCGCAAGCTGGGGCAGAAAAAGCCGGAGGAAGCCTGCCGTGCCGCCACCACAGGCCTGTTCCTGATGCTGGGCACTTCGCTGGTGTTCACGCTGGTGGGGCTGCTGTTCTCGAACCGGGTCGCCGCCGCTCTGACGGGCGACCCGGAACTGCAGCAGCTCTGCCGGGAATATCTCTCGGTGAACCTCGTGTTCTGCTGGGGCATCTTTTTGCAGACCTACGGGCAGCGGCTCTTGCAGGCCGTGGGTGACACGGTGCTGTCCATGGTCTCTCTCATCATCGGCGCAGTGGTCAACATTATTCTCGACCCTATTATGATCTTCGGCCTGCTGGGCTGCCCGGCCATGGGCATCCGGGGCGCAGCCATTGCCACCGTCATCGGGCAGCTCATCGGTGCAGCGGCAGCGCTGTGGTTCAACCGGGTCAAAAACCCGGTCATCCACGTCCGGTTAAAGGGCTACCGTTTCCTCTGGCAGGATGTGGCCGACATCTACCGGGTGGGTCTGCCCACCATCGTGATGCAGGCCATCGGCAGCGTGATGACCTTTGCGGTCAATGGCATTCTACTGGGAGTGTCCTCCACGGCGGTGGCCTTTTTCGGCATCTACTACAAGCTGCAAAACTTCCTGATGATGCCGGTGAACGGCTTGGGACAGGCGGCCATCCCGGTGGTAGGCTTCAACTATGGCAGCGGCCAGTCTGACCGGGTGCAGCAGGCCTGGAAAGTCCTGCTGCCCACCGGCGTGGTGTTTGCCCTCTGCGGTACGGCGGTTTTTATGCTGTTCCCGGCGCAGCTGTTGGGGCTGTTCTCCACCAGTGACGAGATGCTGGCCTTTGGCGTGCCCGCCCTGCGCATCATCTCGGTGACCTTCCTGTTCGCGGTCCTCACGATCTTGTGCGGCTACTTTGCCTCCGGCCTGGGCAACGGCATGGTCAACATGATCGGCGGTGCCCTGCGGCAGCTGGTGGTGCTGGTGCCCTGCCTGTGGCTGCTCATCCGCACGGCAGGCATCGACAAGGCATGGTTTGCATTCTGGGCCTCAGAAGTGGTGGCCTGCGTTTACAGCCTGTGGGCGGTGCGGAAAGAGCTCCGCTGATACAAAAAATGCACCCACTCTGCGCATTGCAGAGCGGGTGCATTTTTTGTCATATTCGTACCGAGCCATGGCTGTTTTCACAGTGTGGTGATCATTCCTCGGCTTCGGCCTTTGCAGTTTCAAGGAAGGCCCGGATCTTATCCACCTGGATCTGTGCCACGGCCCGGCCGGTCTCATAGACGCGGCGCAGCTGGTCGGGGTCACGCTCCATGGCACCGATCTCCAGCGGGATGGGCGGGCGGATGACGTAATCCTTGCCGGACTGCTCCAGCATGGAGATGTAGCTCAGGGTTTCGTTGTAGCGCTCGTGGCGGTCAGCCACAGCCTCCACAAAGGCAGGATAGCGCAGATACCGTGCCCGGATGACGGGCAGCATGGGGTTCTTCTTTTTCACAAACCCCTTGGGCTGGGTCAGGATGATGAGGTTCCGCTTGTAGCCGATGGACTCAAAGAACCGGATGGGGATGGAATCGGCAACGCCGCCGTCCAGCAGGCCGTAATGGCCGATCTTGACGATCTTTGCGGCCAGCGGCATGGATGCCGAGGCTTCCATCCAGCGCACATCCTCCGCATCACCGGTGCGGCACTTATAATAGATGGGGTCGCCGGTGCGGACATCGGTGCAGACTACAAAGTAATCCATGGGGGATTCCCGGAAAGCCTTGTCGTCGAACGGGTCGAGCTTTTCGGGCACCTCGTGGTAGCAGAAATCCTCGCTGTACAGGTTGCCGGTGCGCAGCAGGTTGCGGAAGCTGGCATAGCGTTTGTCATTGCAGTAGGTGGTGTTGTAGCGGATGGTCCGCCCGATCTGGTGGGATTTGTAGTTGCAGCCGAACACTGCTCCCGCCGAAACACCTACCATGCCGTCTACCGTGATGCCCTGCTCCATCAGAACATCCAGAACACCGGCAGTGAACATGCCCCGCATGGCACCGCCTTCCAGGATCAATCCGGTCTTCATACGCGTGATACTCCTTCTCCTCACAATGCATCCCGCCCGAACAGGCGGCAGGATGCAGAAAACGGGCACCTCTCCCTGTGCCCGGAGCGCCCCGGAAATCCACCCGGAGCCGTTGCTTCCAGTATACTCAAATTTTGCTGAAAAACAAGAGAGAAAATGCCAAAAGACCTTGAAAACAGGGGGGCAAATCCGGTATACTAGGTAAAATCAAAATGCAGTACCAAAGCTTGGAGGAAGAGACGGATATGAAACTGCTGGAAGAACGCATTCAGAGAGACGGGATCGTGCGCGAGGGCAATGTGCTGAAGGTGGACAGCTTCATCAACCACCAGATGGACATCCCCCTGTTCCGCGAGATGGCAAAGGAATGGAAGCGCCTGTTTGCAGGCAAGCCCGTCAACAAGGTGCTGACCATTGAGGCCAGCGGCATCGGCATTGCCGCTGTGGTTGCCAGCGAGTTCAATGTTCCTGTGGTGTTTGCCAAAAAGTCCATGAGCATCAACCTGGATTACGACAACTATGAGACCAAGATCCAGTCTTTCACCCACAAGAAGATCTACAACGTCATCGTCTCCAAAAAGTTCCTCACCGCAGAGGACCATGTCCTGATCATCGATGACTTCCTGGCAAACGGCTGTGCCCTGATGGGCCTGCTGGATCTGGCCAAGGAGGCCGGAGCCACGGTTGAGGGCATTGGCATTGCCGTGGAGAAGGGCTTCCAGCAGGGCGGCGAGCTCATCCGCAGCAAGGGCATCCAGCTGGAGAGCCTTGCCATTGTGGAATCCATGAACAGCGAGACCGGCGAGATCAAGTTCCGCGAGCAGCCGCACCAGAACTGAAAACAAGCACTTCAAGACCGCTTCGGCGGTCTTTTTTGCTGCCCGTTTTCAGGCTCCGTCAAAACTGTCACCGTCAGCGGGGAGGTCGGCGGCGGTCTCTGCTGTGGAGGCAGCCGGGGCTTCCGTGGTGCGGGGCACGCCCCTGTACACCAGCGTCTGCTCCAGCACTTCGGCACAGACCGGGGCCGACAGGCTGCCGCCTGCGGTCGTCCAGCTGTGGGGTTCGTCCAGGCAGACCAGACAGAGAAACTGCGGATCGTCGATGGGAGCCACCGCCACAAAGCTGGCAATGCGGGCTTTTTCGTCGGCGCTGTCCAGCTTCTGGCTGGTGCCGCTTTTTCCGCCTACCCGGTAGCCCGGGATCTGGGCGTTCCGTCCACCGCCGTAGAGCACCACGGCTTCCATCATCTCCCGCATGGTCTGGCTGGTCTCTGCCTTGAGCACCTGCCGTTTGCAGACAGGGGAGAGCTGCTCAATGGTACTGCCGTCCGGGGCCAGGATCTCCGAGACGACGTAGGGCTGCATCAGCTTTCCCCCGTTGACCACGGCGCAGACTGCCGCCGCCATTTCCAGATAGGAGATCTTGCTGCTCTGCCCAAAGGCACAGGAGGCCAGCTCCACCGGGCCCATCCGGTCGGCGGTATAGTACAGGCTCTGTTTCGGTTCGGCGGGCAGGTCGATGCCGGTGGGCTCCCGCAGGCCGAAGGCGGCAAAATAATCGCAGAAGGCCTCCCTGCCCAGCCGGGCCCCGATCTGGATGAAGCTCTGGTTGCAGGAATTTTCCAGCGCCTGGGTCACGCTCTGGGCTCCGTGGCGCTTGTGGTTGGCACAGTGGAAGCGGGTGCCTGCCACCGAGATGGATTCCCCGCAGTAGAAGCTGGAATGCTTTGTGATGGCTCCGGCATCCAGCGCCGCCGCGCAGGTGATGAGCTTGAACACGCTGCCCGGTTCGTACAGGTCGCTGACGGCCTTGTTCCGCCACTGGGTCTGCTGGGCCAGCTGTAAAGCGGCCTTGCGCGCATCACCGGTCAGGGCTTCCACGGTGTTCCGGGCGGCGGTGTCGGCAATGACGCGGGGCTCGTTGGGGTCATAGGAGGGCGTGGTGGACATGGCCAGCACGGCCCCGGTGTTCACATCCATGACGATCCCCACAGCCCGCGCCGCCACATGGTGCTCCTGCACAGCGTAGGACAGCGCATTTTCAAGGTAGTGCTGGATACAGCTGTCGATGGTGAGCCGCAGGCCGTCCCCCTCGGTGGGAAAACGCTCGGTCTCGTAGCTCTGTTCCAGCGTGTAGCCCCAGGCGTTGACAGCCGTGAGCACCACGCCGTTTTCCCCGGTGAGCAGATCGTCATATTTCAGCTCCAGCCCGGCCACCCCTGCGTTATCCACATTGGTGAACCCCAGCACCGAAGCCAGAAATGCGCCCTGCGGATACCAGCGCTTGCTGTCCTGATTGATGCGGATGCCGGTGATGCTGTTTCCCTCGCAGAAGTCCCGCACAGCATCGGCTGCGGCGCGGTCCACCCGGTAGCGGAGCAGACAATCGTTGGAGCGGCGGTCGCTGAATTTTTCCAGCAGGGCCGCTTCGTCCAGCGCTAAGATCTCCGCAAGGCCGTGGGCGGCAAGGGTGATTTTCTCTTCCGGCATCTCCCGGGGCGAGGCCCGCAGGGTCCAGCAGCTGCTGTTGGCGGCCAGCAAAAGGCCGTCGGTGCTGTAAATGCGCCCCCGGTCTGCGGGGACCACGGTGTCCCGCAGCTGCTGGCCCTGTGCACGGTCGGCATAAAAGCCGTCGGTGCGCACCTGCAGGAAAAAGAGCCGCACGGCCAGCCCCAGGCAGACGGCACAGAACAGCACCGCCACGGCCCGTGCCCGGCGGCGGAATCCCCGCTCGGGCAGGGTGCGGAGAACTTTGGGCATAACCAAGCCACCTTTCGGTTTTGCCAGAGACTGAGAGGTTGTACAGAGGTTCTGTCTATCTTTACGCAGAACCTCAAGAAAATAGACTAGCAGCCCCGGTTTTGACATACAATAGTGAAACTGGGGGTGACGAGATGAAAGAAGCTGCGGCACTGCCGCGGGGCGGGCGGCACAAGGCACCGCTGCGGCCGCTGCCGGCCATGGACCTGCCGTTTCTGGTGCTAGTACTCACGCTGGTGGGGTTCGGGCTGGTAATGCTGGGCAGTGCATCGGGGGCGGTGGCCCTTTACCGGCGGGGCGATGCCTTTGCCTACCTGCGTCCCCAGCTGCTCTACGCTGCCATGGGCATTGCGGGGCTGTGGATGGCCAGCCGGGTGGACTATCACATCTTCCACAAATTGGCCTGGCCGCTGCTGGGGGTCTCGCTGGTGCTGCTTGTGGTGGTGCTTTTTATGCCGGAATACAACGGCTGCAAACGGTGGCTGGTGCTGCCGGGGGTGGGTACCCTGCAGCCAAGCGAGATCGCAAAATTTGCCGTGGTGCTGGTGTTTTCGCACATCATCTCGCTGAACCATGACAGGATGCGCAGCTTTGCGGTGGGGGTGCTGCCCTTTGTGCTGGTGCTGGGGGTGGTGGCGGCGCTGATGCTGCTGGAACCCCATCTTTCGGGCACTTTGCTGATCCTGGGCATCGGGGCAGTGCTGATGTTCGTGGGCGGCACAGGTCTGCGGTGGTTCGTGCTGGCGGGCCTGGGCGGGGCGGCTGCCATCGGGGCGGCAGTGGTCGTTATGCCGGACCTTGTGCCCTACGCTGCCGACCGCCTGCGCTCCTGGCAGGACCCTTTTGCCGACCCGCTGGGGGACGGCCACCAGACCATCCAGAGCCTGTACGCCATCGGCTCAGGCGGAGCCACCGGGCTGGGGCTGGGGAACAGCCGCCAGAAGCATTTGTTTGTGCCCGAACCCCAGAACGACTTCATCTTCTCCATCGTCTGCGAGGAACTGGGCTTTGTGGGGGCCTGCGCCGTGGTGCTGTTGTTCGTGCTGCTACTCTGGCGGGGCATTACCATTGCCGCCCATGCTCCCGACCGTTTTGGGGCGCTGCTGGTGGTGGGCTTTACCGTGCAGGTGGCCCTGCAGGCTGTCCTCAATGTGGCCGTGGTCACCAATACCATCCCCAACACCGGCATCAGCCTGCCCTTTTTCTCCTCCGGAGGAACGAGCCTGATGATGTTGTTGGGAGAGATGGGTATTGTCCTATCCGTATCAAGAGGTGAGACCTGACGAAAAAACAAAGGTGCCATAGAACGGCCAAAGGCTCTCCCTTTGGGCGAAACGGTGATAAATGACCAAACAAACTTGTCCGCCTCACACTCCGGCCCTGTTTTGCATACGGTGGGGTATCTTTTGCGGAATGGGGGCACGGACATGGAGGAACGGATCGTGGTGACAGGGGGCCGCCCGCTGAACGGAAGCGTAAAAATTCCGGCTGCAAAAAACAGCGTTCTGCCGCTTTTTGCAGCATCGCTGCTCTGCACGGGAGAGGTGCGGCTCCAGGCGGTGCCCCGCCTTGCGGACGTGGAACATTGCATGGCGCTTTTGCGGGGCGTGGGCTGTTCCGCCCGGTGGGAGGGCAGTGATGCGGTACTCTCCGGTCCGCCTGCCAACAGCACCCTGCCGGGGCAAACAGCGGGACAAATGCGGGCCTCCATTCTGTTCTGCGCACCGCTGCTGGCAAGGCTGGGCCGCGCCGAGACCAGCCTGCCCGGCGGGTGCCGCATCGGGGCCCGGCCCATCGACCTGCATCTGGCGGGGCTGGCAAAAATGGGGGCGGTGGAGCTGGAAGCTGGGGAAGGGCGGCTGGTGCTGACGGCTCCCTCCGGCCTGCACGGGGCCGAGATCACCCTGCGTTTCCCCAGCGTAGGGGCCACCGAGACGCTTCTGCTGGCCGCTGCCTGTGCCAGAGGCAGGACCATCCTGCGGGGAGCGGCCCGGGAACCGGAGATCGCCGACCTTGCCGCTTTTCTGAATCGGTGCGGCGGCTGCATCGAGGGGGCAGGCAGCTCCACGATCCGCATCGAAGGGCGGCGGGGCCTTTCCGGGTGCTGTTTTTCGCCCCTGCCCGACCGCATTTTTGCTTCCACGCTGGCCTGCGGCTGTGCGGCGGCGGGCGGCCGGGTGGAATTGACCGGCTGCGCCCCTGCGCTCTATGCGCCGGTGCTGGAAATTCTGGGACAAATGGGGTGCCGGGTGGAACCGGCAGGGGATACGGTGCGAATTTCCCGCTTTGGGCGGCTGCACGGGGCAGGCCGGGTGTTCACCGGAGCCTATCCGGCTCTTGCCACCGATGCTGCCCCGCTGCTGGCGGCGGCAATGCTCTGTGCCGACAGCGAGAGCAGCATCGAGGACGTGATCTTTGAGCGCCGGTTCGGCTGTGCCGAGGGTTTTTGCCGCCTGGGCGCACAGGCCGAAACGGCGGGCAGGGTGCTGACCATTGCGCCGGGCGGCCATTTGTGCGGCACCGTGGTGGAGGCCCCCGACCTGCGGGGCGGGGCGGCACTGGTGCTGGCGGGGCTTGCGGCCCGGGGAACCACGGTCATCACCCACCCGGCGCATATCGACCGGGGCTATGCCGGATTTACAGAGATTTTGGCCGGCTTAGGGGCGCAAATTCGGAGGGAATCGGCCCCGGGAAACGGGTCGGCGAAAAAAACCTCTGCAAAAAAACAAATTTGTCTTGCAATCGGGGCAAAAAGATGATACGATACAGTTATATAAGTATAGTATCGAACTCTTCTTGTGCGAAAAGCGCAGGTTTACGATAACATATCCGATGGAGGACAAAAGTTATGGCACTCATGCTCGACGAAGAAATGGATGAAAACGTTACGACGATCAAAGTCATTGGCGTGGGCGGCGGCGGCGGCAACGCAGTCAACCGCATGGTCAGCGACGGTCTGCAGGGCGTAGAATTTATTGCAATGAACACCGACCAGCAGGCGCTGGCCAAGAACCATGCTGCCACCAAGGTGCAGCTGGGCTCCAAGCTCACCAAGGGCCGCGGCGCGGGTGCTGATCCCGAGATCGGCCAGCGTGCTGCCGAGGAAAGCAAGGACGAGATCGCAAATGCCCTGAAGGGCTCCCAGATGGTCTTTATCACTGCCGGTATGGGCGGCGGCACCGGCACGGGTGCGGCTCCTGTTGTGGCTGAGGTGGCACACGATCTGGGCATCCTGACCGTGGGCATCGTCACCAAGCCCTTCTCCTTTGAGGGCAAGCGCAAGATGGGCCTGGCAGAGCAGGGCATTGCAAACCTGCTCATGCACGTTGACAGCCTGATCGTTATCCCGAATGAGCGCCTGAAGATGATCAGCCAGGAAAAGATCACCCTGATGAACGCCTTCCAGGCCGCCGATAATGTGCTGCGTCAGGGCGTGGAGTCCATCTCCGCTCTGATCAATGTGCCCGCCTTCATCAACCTGGACTTCGCCGACGTGCGCTCCATTATGAAGGATGCCGGTTACGCCCACATGGGCGTGGGCAGCGCCAAGGGCGCAGGTAAGGCAGAGAACGCCGCCAAGGCTGCGATCTCCTCTCCGCTGCTGGAAACCAGCATTGCCGGTGCACACGGCGTGATCATCAACATCACCTCCAGCCCCGATATCGGCCTGGAGGATGTCGAGACCGCTGCCGGCCTCATCACCCAGAGCGCTCACCCCGATGCAAACATCATCTGGGGTACTGCGTTCGATGAGAACCTGTCCGATGAGATGCGCGTTACCGTTGTGGCCACCGGCTTTGACAACAAGGCCGCCGATGGCCTGCGCAGCAGCCTGAACAACGCCGCTGGTGCCGGTGCTTCCACCCCCAGTGCAGTGTTCAGCTCTGATGTGTCCGGCGCGGGTGCCGCAAAGCAGCAGCCTGCTGCCGCCGCAAACAGCGCTGCAAAGCCGGTGGAGGAAGAGAGCAGCGACAACCGTTACTACGATGAGCTGCTGGCGATCCTGAATAAGCGCAAGTAAGTTTGTAAGTTACAGTGTGAACCGCCCGGGAGGGGGCGTGGTCTCTTGCGCGCGTGAGCGGGAGGAGCAGAGATGGTACCAAACGACATCTGGCTGCGCACCGAATGGCTGAGCTGCCGCAGGACCAGTGTGCTGCGCTGTGTGGAGCGTTATTGTGCCGCCGCTGCCCGTGAATACCGCCGCGCTCTGCGCAGGGTGCAGGAAGTGGAGGAAACGATGGCGCAGGTCGAACCGGAAACCGGGAGACGGCTCCCGAGCCAGCCCGCTCAGGCGGAGCTGTTGAACCGCCGTCTTGCCGCTGCCAATGCGGAGATCCGCCGTTACCAGACCCGGCTTTACGCCTGTGAGCGGGAGATGGTGGCACTGCGGCAGGAGAACGCCGAGCTGGAAGCTCTGTGTGAGCAGGCGCGGGCAAACAGTTTGCTGCCGCCCGTGCCCCCGCAGCCCAAGGTGCTGGAACAGCCCGGCCTGCCGGTGATCGTGTTCCACCCGGCGGCAGATGCCCCCAAGGAAGAGCAGCCCCAGCCGGATGCTGTACCGGAGCAGGAGCCTGCCCTGCAGGCCGCACCGCCGGAACCGGAGGAAGAACGCCGCCCCTTTGCGCAGCCGGACTGGAAGCCCACCACGGCGCTCGACCATCAGGCGGTGGATCTGGTACATCAGCTGGAAAGCTTAATGACTGTGTAACAAAAAGACGATGCACAAACGCTGTGCATCGTCTTTTTTGCGTCTTAGAGATGTTACCGCACGGCGCTGGTGCGGTGTTCCATGAGGTAGGTGGCCTTCAGGTCGGCAATGTGGAGCTTGACGGCAAGCGGGTATTTGTCGTAAGCCTCCGAGATGGCAAAGCAGCCGCCCTTGGCTGCATCGTCAAAGCCGCCCATGTGCCAGCGGATGGCCACCGCTTCCTCGACCTTCAGCTTCATAAACCGCTCGATCAGGAACACGCTCTTCTCGCCGTGACCATAGGGGAACAGATCCTCCACGCTGTAGCTGGGCACCTTTTCCCACTGGCCGGTGGCATCGTTCTTCACATTGCGGGTGCCCTTTTTGTAGTAGTTGGCCTTGCATAGATCGTGCAGCAGAGCACAGATGGCATAGCTCTCCTCACTCTCGCCCTCGGTGAAAAAGCCGTCGTGGAGGGCATGGTAGACGTTCAGGCTGTGCATGCACAGCCCGCCGTCACAGGCCCCATGGAACCGGGTGGAGGCCGGAGCCGAGAAGAAATCTGTCTTGTTGTCCAGCCAGTCCAGCAGCTTTTCGCTGCCCGGGCGGGAGACATACTGATGCCAGATCTGCAAAAACTCCTCACGGTAGTCCATCTTACAGCTCCAGATCTTCCAGAATGCCCTTGAGGATGGCCAGCTCTTCGCCGCTCAGGGAAATGCCCTTGCCCATGCGGGTGCCGTCCGGGGACCAATCGCGGATGTCGTACTTGGGTTCGCCGTCGTTCCAGCTGATGAGGTTGAGCTGGCGCTCCCAGCCGCGGGGCCGCTGAGACAGCACTGCAATGCGCTGGACCACTTCGTATTTGATTTCTGCCATGTTTCCTTACCTGCCTTTGCTTTGTTTGTTATCATAATATAAGAACGCGGCGAAGATTTCAACAGGTAATTGGAAAATAATTTGAAAATTTTGAATTTACTTGCAGGAGCCGCAAGCGATCTTCACAGAACGGCACGTTCTGCCAAGGGCTCCTCCGCCGGGGAAGCTGGCACGCTAGGCGTGACGGAGAGGGTCAACCATAAGGCTCCTCTTCCCGCAGACGAACCAGTTCTTTTACCGCCTCCGGGTCATCCGGTGCGGGCTGGCGGCTGTTTTGCTTCTGCTCAGTGCTGAACAGTCCGGGGGCATACTGCGCCATTACGCCGGGTGTATTTCCTGCCAGAAATTCCTCGGCGTTTTTCTGCATACAGGCTGCCGGTGTGCCGTCCGTCATGGGGACTGCCTGGATCGGCGGCAGATCCGGTTCCGGCGGCGGCAGCTGCACCTCCGGGCTGTCCGGCTGGCTGGGCAGTGCCCCCAGCGGCGGGCTCACCCGGCTGGATGTGGGGCCGACATGCTTTTGCTTGTGGGACATAAGAAACACCTCCGCACTTAATGTGTGCGGAGGTGTGGTCGTTTATGCGGGAAAGGGGTGAAACCCCTCAGTCAATGCTTCGCATTGCCAGCCCCCCTAGTAGTGGGGCCTCTGGCGTTGCATGGAGTTTGGTGAGTTCCATTTTGTGCGCAGGCTGAACCGCTCTGCCAAGGCCTCCCCTACCAGGGGAGGTGGCAAAGCCGATAGGCTTTGTCGGTGGGGTTACGTCACAATCTCCACCCAGCTGCCCCCGCTCCGCTCCTTGTGCACGACCACCTGCCGGTCGATGCGGTCCTTCAGGGCGGCGACATGGGAGATGATGCCCACCAGCCGGTCGCCTTCGGTCAGGCCGGAGAGCACCCGGATGGCCTGCTCCAGCGATTCCTCATCCAGCGAGCCGAAGCCCTCATCGAGGAAGAGGGTGTCCAGCCGGATGCCGCCTGCGGTGCTCTGGACTTCATCAGAAAGGCCCAGGGCCAGCGCCAGCGAGGCCTTGAAGCTCTCGCCGCCGGACAGGGTCTTGACACTGCGGCGGGTGCCGTTGTAGTGGTCGATAACTCCCAGGTCAAGGCCCGACTGGCTGCGCTGGTTCTCGGCACCGATGCGCTCCAGCTCGTACTGGCCCGCCGTCATCTGCATCAGGCGGGTGTTGGCGTGGACAAGGATGCGGTCGAGGTAGTTCATCTGGATGTAGGCCTCCAGCCGGATCTTCTGCTTGCTGCTCAGGGTGCCGCCTGCCGTGGAGGCCAGCGCGTTTACCCACTGCCAACGGGCATCCAGCGCGTCCCGCTGGTCGGCAAGCTTCCGGTGATCGGCCAGCGCCCTCCGGTTGGGCAGCAGCCGGGCGTTCAGGTCCTTCTCCTGTGCGGCAAGGGCTTTGCGCCGGGCCAGCAGTTCGTTCTGCTCTGCCTTGAGCGCCGCGATCTTCTGGGGCTGCGCGATCTGCTCCGCAGCCTGCCGGGCTTCCAGCGTCTGCACCGCAGCCTGGGCGGCGGCAGAAGCCTGCTGGGTTGCCGTCACCTGTGCTTCCAGAGCGGTGCGCTGTTCTGCCTGTGCTTTGCGCTGGGCTTCCAGCTCTTTTTTGCGGCGGCAGTCGGTATGGTTTTTGGTCTGGCGCTGCTTCAGGTCAGCCTGTGCGGTGTGCAGAGCATCATTCTCCTCGGCCAGCGCAGTCTTGAGCAGGCTCACGGTCAGGGGCACCGGCCCCTCGGGCGAAGTGAACCGCTCAGGCAGGAGCGCTTCGGCATCCTTCCGCAGCTGGGCACGGCCCTCCTGCTCCCGCGTCAGCGCTTCCCGCGCGGCGGCACTGGCCTCCTGTGCGGCGCTGTCGGCCTGGGCGGCGGCCTGCTTGGCTTGGTTCACCTGCACTTCGGTGGGAGCAGTGCGGGGCAGGTGGGCTTTGGCCGGGTGGTGGGTGCTGCCGCAGACAGGGCAGGCGGCACCCTCTTCCAGCGTCTGAGCCAGCAGACCCGCCTGCGCATCCAGAAAAGCACGCTCCAGTGTGTCACGGGCAGAATGGGCCTCGGCCTGTCTGTCCGCCGCCTGCCGGTAGGCCTCCTGTGCGGTGCGTGCGGCAGTGTTCCGGTGCTGACACTCTGTCAGGCTCCGGGCCAGCTCGTTCAGCGCGGTTTCCCGCTGGGCAAGACGGGCCGCTTCTGCCTCCAGCTCCACCCGGCGGGTGTCGGCATCGGCCAGAGTGGCAAGCTCTGCTTCAGAGGCCGTGAGTGCCGCATCCAGCGCTTCCAGCGTTTTGCGCCGGGTGTTGGCCTTGGCGGATTCCAGCTGGGCGGTGCTTCGGGCCTTGGCCAGCTCTCCGGCAACCTCCTGCCGCTGGCGCTCTGCCTGCTCTGCCGCGCCCAGCGTGGTCTGTAACGTGCTCAATTGCCTGTCCAGCGCAGCCAGCGCGTCTGCGGCCTGTGCGGCGGCGGCTTCCTGCCGGGCGGTCAGCCCCTCCAGCAGGGTGGTCACTGCATCCGGCGGCATCTGCGCCGAAAGTGCCCCCAGTGCTTCTGCCTCCGGGTCTGCGGCATCATACGAGATGCCCGCAAGCACTGCGTCCAGCTTTGCATTCAGGGCGGCGCGTCGGGCTGTGAGGGCAGAGTTTTCCTCGGCCAGCGCCTCCTGCAGTTTCTGGTAGCGCTGGGTGCGGAACAGCTTCCGGAAGATCTTGCTCCGCTCCTCAGTGGTGGCGTTGAGCAGCCGGGTGAACTGCCCCTGCGCGATCATGGCGATCTGGGAAAACTGGTTGTAGTCCAGCCCGATGATATCAATGACAGCGGCAGTCACCTCCTTGGCTTTGGTCACAGGCGGGCGGCCGTCGGCATAGGTCAGGGCGGCATCCGCCTTTTCGGTGGTGAATCCATCGCCCCGGGCCTTGGGGCGCAGATACTCCGGGTTGCGCCGGACGGTGTACCGCTGCCCCCGCACCTCAAATTCCAGCTCCACAAAGGTGGGGGTGCCGGGGTCTGCATATTTGCTGCGGAGCATGGCCCCATCCCGCACGCCGCCGCTGGAATGATCGTACAGGGCGTAGGTGATGGCATCGAACAGGGTGGTCTTGCCCGCGCCGGTGTCGCCGGTGACAAGGTAGAGCCCGCCTTTGCCCAATTGCTCCAGCGGCAGGGTGGTGGTGCCTGCATAGGGGCCAAAGGCCGAGAGGGTCAGCTTGAGCGGTCTCATGCGTCCTCCTCCTTCCAGATGCTTTCAATGAGCTGCTGGCAGAATGCCGCCTGCTCATGGGTCAGGGGCTGGTTGTTCTGCAGCTGGTAAAAATCTGCGAAGTGCTCCAGCGGTGTTTTCTGTTCGGCCTTTGCAGGGGCATCCAGCTCCTGCCGGGTCTGGGTGCGGCGGTTGTCGTAATCCAGCCGCATCAGGTTGGGGTAGATGACCCGCAGGCGGGCCAGTGCCTCGGGGATGTCCTGCTCATCGGTCAGGGTGATATGTAGGTAGTCGTCCACGGCAGTGCCCTCGTAATTGCGGCGGTCAGTCAGCTCCATGTAGCTGCCGCGCAGCTCCCGCAGATCGTGCCGGGGCACCAGCGGTTCGGCGGCAATGGTCACGCTGCCCTTTTCGCCCAGCTCCACAAAGGTCACGCTCTTGTGCTGGCTGGCCTCCGAGAAGGAATACTTCAGCGGCGTTCCACAGTAGCGCAGGGTGTCCCGGCCCACCTTCTGGGGGCTGTGCAGATGCCCCAGCGCCACATAGTCGAACTTGTCGAACAGGGCGGCATCCACCCAGTCGATGCCGCCCACGCTGGGCTCCTCGCTCTCGCAGGAGGCAGCTCCTGCCACGAACTGGTGTGCCACCAGCACACTGCGGCGGGCCGGGTCGGGCGAACAGTGATCCAGCACGCAGGCAAGGGCATCGTTGTAGCTCTCAATGGGCGCGTCCGGCCAGACGTGCCGCACCATGGCGGGCTTCAAAAAGGGCAGTAAGTACAGATCGACCGGGCCGTGTGCGTCGGTGAGGGTGATGGGCTCCGGCGGGCCGGAAAACACCGGCGAGACGTAGACCCTGCTTTCGGCCAGCAGGGCAGAGCCAAAGGCCACCCGGTCGGCAGAATCGTGGTTGCCCGAGATGGCGAACACCGGCAGTTCCCGGCGGGAAAGCTCGGTGAGGAACCAGTCCAGCAGGCGGACCGCCTCGGCAGGCGGTACGGGTTTGTCGTACAGGTCACCGGCCAGCAGCACGGCATCCACGGGGCGGGAATCGAGCAGGGATAAGATCTGCTCTAAAATATAGCGCTGGTCATCCAGCATGGAGAACTCGCAGACCCGTTTGCCCAGGTGCAGGTCGGAGAGGTGGAGAAATCGCATGGGGAAAGCCCCCTTTCTAAAAGGATGGCTCTATTATACCACGGAATGTTCTCTTTTGCGTGCCAAAAGAGAACCAGAAAAGCACCCGCTACTTTCGAAGCGCGGGAGGCACGAACTAGGGGCTGCTCGCCCCTAGTAACCCCAAAGCAGAGGGCTCCGAACAAAAATGCTGGAGATTCCCGCCTGTCGGCGTGAAGATCTCTTAACCGCATTTTTGCCCGGAGCCGATTGAAATTTTTAACTAGCGGGGAACAGCTTCTCCCAGGTGGCTTTGCCCACAGCACCGTCAGCCTTCAGGCCGTTGCGGCGCTGGAACCGCTGAACAGCGTCGGCAGTCCGGGAGCCAAACTTTCCGTCCGTGCCGATCTTCTCCCCCAGCGTGTTGAGCTTCTGCTGGATGAGCCGGATGGTGCCGCCGGACATGCCGGTGCGTATCACGATGCCGGGATAGGGCACCGCCAGCCCGTGCTTTGCGGTGTACTTTGCGTAGAGGACGTTCCAGGTGTTTGCCCCGACTTTGCCGTCCATGTTCATATTGTTCCGGAGCTGGAATTCTTTCACGGCATTTTCGCTCCTGGTGCCAAAGCGGCCGTCTATGGTCAGTGCGGGGTAATAGCTGCACTGGTCACGTACGCCGTTCAACCAGGTCTGCACCAGGGCTTCGTCCGGGCCGTAGGAGCCCTTTTGGATCAACGAATAATAAGCAGGGATCGCCATTGTGGTCACACTCCTTCCACGACAGCGTATGCAGCGCTGTGGGGAGGTGTGCCATAGCGTTTTTGCCCTCTCCGTCTTTGCTTCGCAAATCCACCTCTCCCAAAGGGAGAGGCAACGCATATCTCCGGTTTAAAAGCTGCTGACCGTGAGCTTCAATTGGCTCTCCCTTTGGGAGAGCTGGCGCGAAGCGCCTGAGAGGGCGAGGCTGTTTCGACCAGCACCGTATCCTCCCGGCTTGCTGTCATCCGCTGCCACCACTCCACACACTTGAACCGCACCACATACGACCCACACACCAGATCGTTTTCCTCCGGCAGGGCGTAGGTGCCGCAGGCAGAGCGGCACAGCCCCGGGTAGAGCACGCACCACCAGTTTTTGCCGTGGCGGGCGTTGCCGCCCAGGTCGATGCGCAGGGCCTGATACCGCCCGGCGGGCAGGATGCCGGTGGAATAGCGGGTGGTATCAAAGTACATTTCCACCAGCTGTACCGTAACGGTGGAAAAGATCCCCCGCCTTGCCAGCACGGCCCGGGCCGTCAGCTCCAGCGCAGGCAGGTTCTCTGCCGCCCAGCGCAGGGCGGCAGGCTTGTCCTGTGCGGTGCAGTGGACATCGGCGTAGGCCAGAACGGCATCCCGCACGGCGAGCTTGACGGTCTGGTCGGCAGGGGAATCGCTGTCGGCCCGGATGTGGAAGCGCAGAGTGTCGGCGCAGAGGAGGGCCCCGGTGTCCAGCTGTGCCTGCCCCCAGCGCAGGGCAGCAGGCAGGGTGCTCAGAAGCAGCGCAAGGGAAAGCACGGCGCACCCCAGCGCCATCTCACGGCGGGTGAGCGGGCGGGCAAAGAATGGTAGCATAAAAAACAGGCCCCTTTTCTGGAAATGATAACCAGAGAATGGGCCTGTTTGACACATTTTATTCTAATACCTGATTTTTGCAGGGAAGCCTGACTGTAATGCCAAGGGCTCCCCCTTCGGGGGAGCTGGCAATGCGAAGCATTGACTGAGAGGGTTGTTCCTTTTAGTTCTTCAGGGACTGCATGGGAGCCGGCAGGCGGCCGCCGCGGTTGATGAACACCGAGGGGTCACGCTGATTGACCGGCATGATGGGGCCATAGCCCAGCAGACCGCCGAAATCCAGGATCTCGCCAGCCTTGCGGCCGATGGCGGGAATGACGCGGACAGCGGTGGTCTTGCTGTTCACCATGCCAATGGCGGCTTCGTCGGCGATCAGGGCGCTGATGACAGCGGGGGTGGTATCGCCGGGGATGATGACCATATCGATGCCCACCGAGCAGACAGCTGTCATGGCTTCCAGCTTTTCGATGGTCAGGCAGCCGCACTCGGCGGCGTGGATCATGCCGTCATCCTCGCTGACGGGGATAAAGGCACCGGAGAGGCCGCCCACATGGTTGGAGGCCATCACGCCGCCCTTCTTCACAGCATCGTTCAGCAGGGCCAGGCAGGCCGTGGTGCCGCAGCAGCCGCAGGTCTCAAGGCCCATTTCTTCCAGAATGTTGGCCACGCTGTCGCCCACAGCAGGGGTGGGGGCCAGCGAAAGGTCGATGATGCCCGCGGGCACGCCCAGAGCCTTGGAGGCCAGATTGGCCACCAGCTGGCCCACGCGGGTGATCTTGAAGGCGGTGCGCTTGACCAGCTCCGCCACCTCGTCGATGGGAGCATCCTTAGGCAGCTTTGCCAGCGCGGCGCGCACAGCGCCGGGGCCGGAAACGCCGACGTGGATCTCACAGTCGGGCTCGCCGGGGCCGTGGAATGCACCGGCCATGAAGGGATTGTCCTCGGGTGCGTTGCAGAACACCACCAGCTTTGCCGCGCCGATGCACTGGCGGTCGGCGGTCAGCTCGCTGGCCTTCTTTACGGCTTCGCCCATCAGCTTGATGGCATCCATGTTCAGGCCCGCCTTGGTGGCACCGATATTCACCGAGCTGCACACGATGTCGGTCTCGGCCAGTGCGCGGGGGATGGACTCGATCAGGCGGCGGTCACCGGCCGAGAAGCCCTTGTGCACAAGGGCGGTGTAGCCGCCCACAAAGTTCACGCCCACCTTTTTGCCTGCGGCATCCAGTGCCTTGGCAAAGTCCACGGGGTCTGCATCGGGGCAGGCACCCAGCAGCATGGCAATGGGGGTGACGCTGATCCGCTTGTTGATGATGGGAATGCCGTACTCGGCGCTGATATGCTCTACGGCGGGCACCAGATCGGCTGCCTTGGTGGTGATCTTATTGTAGATTTTTTCGCAGGCCTTCTTCGGGTCCGGATCAATGCAGTCCAGCAGGCTGATGCCCATGGTGACCGTGCGCACGTCCAGATTGTCCTGCGTGAACATCTCGATGGTCTCGAGGATGTCGCCGGTATTCATCATGCTCATAAGAGTATCCTTTCTGAACCTCTCCGTCATTGCTTCGCAATGCCACCTCTATTAAGGGGGCTGGCGCAAAGCGTCTGAGAGGTCTTGTCTGTTAGATGGTATGCATCGCGTCAAAAACTTCCTGACGGGTCAGATTGATCTGCATCCCCATCTCCTTGGCCAGAGCATCGGTGCGGGTGTGCAGCTCCTCATGGCTGACGCTGCACTTGGAGATGTCCACCAGCATGATCATGGCAAACATGCCCTGCAAAACACTCTGGGTCACATCCTCAATATTGATGTTCAGCTCGCAGCAAAGGGCGGCCACTTTGGCAACAACGCCCACGGTATCGTGTCCGATGACAGTGATAAACGCTTTCATATTCCTTACCCCCATTGTTTCTGGTAAAAACCCCTCAGGCGCTTCGCGCCAGCCCCCCTAGTAGTGGGGCCTCTGGCGTTGCGTGGAGTTTTGCAAGTTCCCCGTTCCGCACAAACTGTATCATTCTGCCAAGGCCGCCCCTATTAGGGGAGGTGGCAAAGCCGTCAGGCTTTGACGGAAGGGTTTAATTTCAGTATAGCAGATTTGCCGATTTTTGAACACTCTTTTTGGAAAAAAGAGCAGTTTTCAGGCGGAAAAGACATTCTATACTGCTTTGATGTAAAAAACAAGATGCAAAGCGGCGATTCTTGTGCTATACTGAAAAATAACAGCGGGGCGGGTACGCCCACCCGCGCAAAACAAAGGAGAAATGACCATGGAACAGCTTTTGAAGATTCTGGAAGACAATGCGCGGCTGCCCATTGAGGACATTGCCACCATGCTGAATAAATCCCCCGCCGAGGTGGCGGCTATGATCGACCTGGCCCGGGCGCAGGGCATCATCAAGGGCTACAAGACCCTTGTGGACTGGGAAAAGGCCGGGGTGAACCGGGTGGAAGCAGTCATCGAGCTGAACGTCAGCCCCAAGAAGAGCCGCGGCTTTGATGAGATCGCAGCCACCATTGCCGCCTTTGACGAGGTGGAGAGCGTGCTGCTGATGAGCGGCGGCTACGACCTGCAGCTGGTCATCAAGGGCCAGACCTTCCAGGAGATCGCCCTGTTCGTGGCAAAGCGCCTGAGCCCGCTGGACGATGTGCTGTCCACTGCCACCCATTTTGTCCTGCGCACCTATAAAAAAGAGGGCCGCCTGTATCAGGACGAAGAGATCGATGAAAGAGAGTGCACGGTTCTGTGATGGATTACGATAAACTGATCGCGCCTGCCGCACGGGAGATGCGCCCCTCCGGCATCCGCAAATTCTTTGATCTGGCCGCTGATATGCCCGAGTGCATCAGTCTGGGCGTGGGCGAGCCGGATTTCAAAACACCGTGGGCTGTGCGGGAAGCAGGCATCGAGAGCCTGGAGCATGGCCGCACCCGCTACACCGCCAACGCAGGCCTGAAAGAGCTGCGGGCGGAGATCTGCAGATATCTGGAGCGCCGGATGCACCTGCACTACGACCCCCTGCGGGAGGTGCTGGTGACCGTGGGCGGCAGCGAAGCCATTGATATGTGCATCCGCACCATTGTGCAGCCCGGGGATGAGGTGATCATCCCGGAGCCCTGCTTTGTCTGCTATGAGCCCATCACCACCCTGTCCGGCGGTGTGCCGGTGCATGTGCCCTGCCGCCAGGAGGATGAGTTCCGCCTCAGGCCCGAGGCCCTGAAAGCCGCCATCACCCCCAAGACCAAGCTCCTTATCATGCCGTTCCCCAACAACCCCACCGGTGCGGTGATGGAGCGGGAGGATCTGGAAGCCATTGCGGAGGTCCTGCGGGATACCAACGTCATGGTGCTTTCGGATGAGATCTACGCCGAGCTGAACTACGGCCTGCGGCCCCATGTCTCCATTGCCACCCTGCCCGGCATGGCCGAGCGGACCATTGTGGTGAATGGTTTTTCCAAGAGTTATGCCATGACCGGCTGGCGCTTGGGCTATGCCTGCGGCCCGGCTCCCATCATCAAAATTATGACCAAGATCCACCAGAGCGCCATTATGAGCGCCCCCACCACCAGCCAGTATGCGGCCATCACCGCCCTGCGGGAGTGCGACGGCGAGATCGACAAGATGCGGGATGAGTACAACATGCGCCGCCGCCTGGTGGTGCATGGCTTTAACTCTATGGGCCTGACCTGCTTTGAGCCGCGGGGTGCGTTCTACGCCTTCCCCTGCATCAAGAGCACCGGCATGACCAGCCAGGAGTTCTGCACAAAGCTGCTGGAGCAGAAGCATGTCGCGCTGGTGCCCGGTGATGCCTTTGGCGCATCCGGCGAGGGCTATTGCCGTGTTTCCTATGCTTACAGCGTGGAGCACCTGACCGAGGCCATGAAGCGCATCCGGGAGTTCCTGAAAGAAAACGGCATCAACAGCGGAGAGCAGTGAGGAGGAAGAACGATGGCAAAACTGAACTGCGTGACCGTTCTGGCCCCGGCCAAGCTGAATCTGGCGCTGGATGTGGTGGGCCTGCTGCCCAACGGCTACCATAACCTGGATATGACGATGCAGGCCATCACCTTGTACGAGCGGGTGGTGCTGCGCCGCAGCCAGAACCTGAGCCTGACCCTGCCGGGCAGCCCGGTGGCCGCCAACGATTCCAACACGGCCATCAAGGCGGCGCTGGCCTTCTTCCACTATACCGGCCTGCTGGCGGGTGTAGAGATCACCATTTATAAGAATGTGCCGGTGCGTGCCGGTATGGCGGGCGGCAGCGCTGATGCCGCCGGTGTGCTGGTGGGCCTGAACGTCCTTTACGGCGCAAAGCTCTCCATGAGTGAGCTCTGTGCGCTGGGGGCAAAGATCGGCGCGGATGTGCCCTTTGCCCTGATGGGCGGCACCTGCCGGGTGCAGGGCGTGGGTGATGTGATGAAAGCCCTGCCGCCCTGCCCGGACTGCTGGTTCACGGTGGTCATGCCCGATTACGGCGTTTCCACCCCGGAAGCCTTTGCCGCTTATGACAAAGTAGGCAGCAGCACCCACCCCGACTGCGAAGCCCAGGAAAAGGCGATCCGCGCCGAGGATCTGGCGGGTGTGTGTGCCGCCGCAGGCAACGCGCTGGAGGAATGCAGCGGTGCCAGAGATAACGAGGCCATCAAGACCGCGCTGAAAGAGAACGGTGCTGTCACTGCCCTGATGACCGGCAGCGGCGCGGCTGTGTTTGGCATCTTTGAGAGCGAAGAAGCTGCCCGAAGCGCCGCCGAGGCTGCCAGGGTGCAGTGGCCGCAGGTGTATGTGGCCCGGCCCGATCGGGGCGGCGCGCGGGTCATCAGCCCGAAGTGGATGCTGTAACATGCATAACCTCCTTTCCAATGGGGAAAACTGCCCAAAGGAAAGGAGGTCTTTTTGTGCAGACCTTTTATAAAGTGTGCCTGATCCTGATGATCATTGGCGGCATCAACTGGGGGCTTGTGGGCCTGTTCCAGTTTGACTTTGTGGGCTGGCTGCTGGGCGGCAGCAGCTCCATCTGGTCGCGCATCGTGTTTACGGTGGTGGGCGTGGCCGCTGTCTGCGGCATCCCGGGGCTGTTTGCAGAGGAAACGGAAGAATGAAAAAACGGCTGCTGCACGGAAAATGTGCAGCAGCCGTTTTTGTGGATCATTCAGTTATCCCACCCCACCAGATCGGGCAGGGTAAGGGTCTCGTCCGAGCAGTGGGGGTCTGCGGGGCCGTCGGTGGGGGCGGTGGCCTTTTCCACAGCCCGCACGATCTCGCTGATGGCGGCGCAGTCCTCGGGCAGGTCGGTCTGGCTGCGGCCCGAGTGGGTGAACAGGATCTTGCCCAGATGGCCCACCACCAGCGTCAGCGGCAGCAGCTGAGGGGCTTTGGTGTCGTAGTGGTAACCGGCATCTCTGGCGGCCTTGTAGATCTTCTGGGCCGCAAAGCTCCAGCTCAGCAGGCCGCGGGGCTGCTCTACGCCCAAGTAGCCGTACAGCACGCCGGGGCCGTCGCAGATGACAGGAAAGGGAAAATCTGAGCCGTGGGTGGCCTTAGCCACCGCCTGCGCCGAGGAACGCACCACACAAACAAGCCGTGCCCCCTTGAGCTGGGGCAGCGTTTTCAGGTAGCGGGTGATATATTCGCGGCTGACAGGGTGGTCGAACCCGGGCAGGAAGATCATGCACAGCGGATGCTCCCCCTCGCACAGGGCGTAAAAATCATTGCCCGGCACCGTGGGGGTGTCGTAGGTGAAACGGGGGATGCTCGTCCCCACAAGATGTTCGCTTTTCATACCGCAATGCACATCCTTTCCATCATCACCAAAACCTCTCCGTCATTGCTGCGCAATGCCACCTCTCCTAATAGGAGAGCTGGCGCATCAGCGCCGGAGAGGTCATCTTATAAAAAAATCCACACACTGGCCTTGTGGCAGGCCAGCGGTGGATGCAATGCTATAAAAAGATCCCGCCCGGTCGTCTGCGGCAATCAAACCTACCCTTACGGACAGGTGGGTGCCCTGTCGCCGGATTCACGCTTCCTCATCGAACCTCCATGGTCGACCCATGGCGGGGAGGTCTGCAATCCGCCGGAGAACTCCGGGCTCCCGTTGAATGATTAGTAGGATCATATAAACCGCAACAAATCGCGCCGGGCAGGAAGTCTTGCCTGGGAATCTGTCTGTGCTGGGGAATTACTCGATCTCGAACTGGTCGCTCAGGCGCTGCTCAAACAGCTTGCTGACTTCCATCAGAGTCTCGTCATCCTCCACAACGTCCAGATATTCGCCCTCGCTGTCCTCGCCCACGCTCAGGATGACCAGCTGTGCGTCCTCGTTGACATCCTCTTCATCCTCTGCGTATTCGACAACTGCAAGGTAATGCACGCCCTTATGGTCCAGTGCATCGATCACTTCAAACGTGACCTCATTGCCGTCCTCATCCTCAAGAGTCATCAGATCAGGCTGATATTCCTCTTCGGTGTTCGGGTTCTTGATCTCTTCTGCCATAAGATACGTTCTCCTGTCTATCCAAACCCAATCAAAGGGATGGTACTCAAATAAAATTACGCACACAGCCCGGGATCTGCTGCGTTCCCGCCGTCCCTTGCTGTGCTTATAGTGTAGCGTTTTTTTGCCTGCTCGTCAAGATGTTTTTCGCACAGAAAATGCACGACAAATTTTCACGCATTTCCCTCTCGCTTCCCGGGCAGAAATATGCTATACTGAATTCTGCGTATCTCCCGCGTGCGGGGGAACTGCTATCAGAATATGAACGGAGGGATCTGTTTATGAATAAGACCCGTGTCCGGCTGGCGGCGCTGCTGCTGGCCGTGAGTTTTGCACTGTCCGGCTGCAGCCTTGTGAAGAACATCGGCGGCAGCAGCGGAGCCGGAACAAAGACCATCACCCGCCCGGCGGTGGAATCAGCCGAGCTGCAGTTCACCCACCCGGCGGCGGGGGAACCCGTGGCGGTGTTCGATACCACGGCGGGTGTGTTCAAGGCTGTGCTCTTCCCGGAGCAGGCCCCGCAGGCCTACGATAACTTTGTGGGTCTGGTGCAGGCGGGCTACTATAACGGCCTGACCGTGACCCGTGTGGAGCAGGACTTTGTGGTGGAGGCCGGTCAGGGTGCTGACGGCAAGGGCACCACCATCTGGAACGGCAGCCGCTACCCGGCTGAGGCCACCGACAAGCTCCACCATTATTCCGGTGCCCTCTGCATGGCGGCGGACTCCTCCGGCAAGTGCGCCAGCGTCTTTTATATCATGTCCACTCTGCCCGGCGGGGATTCCATCACCCAGGAACTCACCGACCAGATGAACAGTGCAGGCTACCGCGCTGAGGTCGTTTCGGCCTATCAGACCGTTGGCGGCGCACCCTACCTCGACTACACCGATACCGTGCTGGGCCAGGTGTACGAGGGGATGGACGTGGTGGACACTATCGCTCAGGCCGCCGTGGATGAGAACCAGAAGCCCACGGAAACGATCACCATCAACAGCGTCAGCATTGAGACATATCAGGCGCAGTAACAACTGAAAATGACAAAACCGGCTTTCCCGTGGCAGCAGGAAAGCCGGTTTTGTGCTGAATGGAGAGAATGGGGATATATTGGTCAGCGGGAAAGGCCGCTTACCCCACTGGCAATGACACCGCCGCCGGTAATCACACAGACAGGTTTCATGGTGTACCTCCTCAGTGGATCTTACCGGTGGCCTTGAGCCAGGCGGCGGTGTCGTGGAGTGTTTCGGCGTAGGGACGGGGGGCAAAGCCCAGCTCGTTCTTGGCCTTGGAACAGTCAAAGGTGTTATTGCGCTCCAGGTTGTAGACCGCAAATTCGGTCAGCACGGGCTTTGTGCCCTTTTTGGCGGCCGATTTTTCCATCTGCTTTGCGGCAAGGTGGGCGAAGGAAAGGGGAAGGTAGAACTTACAGCCTTTGCAGCCGGTATCCTCTTTAAGCATCCGGCACATTTCCTTCAGGGTGACTTCATCATTGCTCAGGATGTAGCATTCACCTTTGCGGCCCTTGTCGGCGGCGGCAATGGTGCCTGCGGCCAGGTCACGCACATCCACCATGTTGAAGCTGCCCGCCATGCCGATGGGCATTTCACCGTTCAGGATCTGGGTCAGGGTGCGGGTGGTCTGGCCAATGGCCGGGTCGTTGGGGCCGATGATGCCGCTGGGGTGGACAACGCAGGCGTTCAGGCCCGCGTGGGCGGCATCCAGTACCTTCTGGGTGGCCATGGCCTTGCTGCGGCTGTACCAGCCTACCACCTTTTCCTCTTCATAGGGGACGAACTGATTCACTTCCCGGATGGGCTGCCCGGCGGGCAGCTCAGGAATAGCACCGGTGGAGGAAACGTACACGAACTTTCTGCATTCCGGGTGGTGCTTGGCGGCGGCAAGCATATTCTCGGTGCCGCCCACATTGACGGCGATCAGCTTCTCGCTGTAATCCGGGTTGATGGTGACCATGCTGGCACAGTGGATGCAGATGCTCTGGCTGCCCTCGGGGATGTTGAAGAAGGCTTCACAGTCCTCTGCGCTGCACAGATCGCCCTCAAAAACCTCGACCTCAGTGGGCAGATACTTGCGGGCAGGATCCCCCTTGAGGACGAAGGCCCGGATGTGCTCGCCCCGTTCGATCAGCTGAGTGCAGATGTTGATGCCCAGGAAACCGGCCGCGCCGGTCAGCAGATAAATGGTGTTGATGTTCATATTCATTTCCTCCCGCTTTTCTCTCAAAGTGTACGATACGGTTTACAGCATTGCGGCCAGACCCAGACCCATGCTGTCGAACCCCTCAGAGACAGCCAGATAGGCATCCATCGTGTCCTCGTCGATCCGGACGGGAGAAGAGGTGTTCCGGTTTTTGAAGCTGTTCAGCGTGGCAGCGAGTGCCAGACCGATGCCGTAGTTTGCACCGCCCTCAGTCAGGGTGTAGTAAGCGTCCAGCGCATTCTCGTCCAGGGTGGAAGCGGTCATGTTCTTGCGGTTCATCATGGTAAGTGTCCTCCGTTTTATGTTTGAATGTTTGTTGTTTGTTCTGTTGTGGAGCTCCGTGCTCCCTTGCGATGGCTAAAGGATACCCGACCAAGGTAAACGCAAGGTGAATATTTCTGTTTATCTTTTGTTTATCTTTGGGTGTATAATAGAGCCATACCATAGAAAGTGAGGAGAACGCCATGCTGAAAATTCTGGTTGCGGAAGATGACGTGAGCACCAACAAGCTGCTCTGCGCCATCTTAAAGATCAACGGCTATGAAGCGATCCCGGCCTTCAACGGCGAAGCGGCGCTGGACATCATCGACCACCAGCACATTGACCTGCTGCTGTGCGATGTGATGATGCCTAAAATGGATGGCTTTGCCCTGACCCAGGCCATCCGGGATGGCGGCAGCATGATGCCCATCCTGATGCTGACGGCCAAGGCCCTGCCTGAGGACAAGCACACCGGTTTTCTGGTGGGCACGGATGACTACATGACCAAGCCGCCGGATAAGACCGAGCTGCTGCTCCGCATCAAGGCTCTGCTCCGCCGGGCCCGCATCGTGGATGAGCATAAGATTACGGTGGGGGATGTGGTGGTGGATATGGACAGCCGCACCGTGCGGCGGGGGATGGAGGTGCAGACCCTGCCGCCCAAGGAGTTTGAACTGCTGTACAAGCTGCTGGCCTACCCGGAGCGAACCTTTACCCGGATGGAGCTGCTGGACGAGATCTGGGGCATCGACAGTGAGAGCGATGACAAGACCGTGAATGTCCACATCAACCGTCTGCGCAACCGCTTCTACGACTGGCCGGAGTTTGAGATCCAGACCGTCCGTGGCCTTGGCTACCGGGCCGTGAAGAAAGTGTGACCCAATGAAAAACGCATTCAACCGGCTGCGCAGCGGCATGGAGACCTTGAACCTGACCATGCTTCTGATCCTGAACCTCTTTTTCATGGTCTTTCTGCTGCTGGCCGTCTGCACCGTGCTGGTCCTGGCCGGTGTGGACGAGGGATTTTTCTATCACGATGGACAGGTCGAGCTCGGTGGTGCACTGGCCTTTGTCTATACCGTCTGCATCCTGATCGCTGTGAGCATGGTGGTGATGATACGAATGGTCTTTATCCACCCATTGCAGCGGAACATTGAGGCTATGAAAAAATTGGCAAACGGGGACTTTGCCGTGCGTGTGGATCCCGCGGAACACGGTTACGCGTCCCGGGAGATGGTCGAGTTTGAGCAGAGCTTCAACAAGGCAGCGGAGGAGCTGGGCGGCACTGAGATCCTGCGGAAGGATTTTATCAACAACTTCTCCCACGAGTTCAAAACCCCCATCGTCAGTATCAGCGGTTTTGCCGACCTGCTGCTGGAGGAGCAGCTGCCGCCCGAGGATCAGAAGGAATACCTGACCATCATCCGGGACGAGAGCAGGCGGCTGGCCGACCTGGCAACGAATATTCTGACCCTGAACCGGGTGGAGAGCCAGACGATCCTGACCGACAAAGCAGCCTTCCCGCTGGATGAACAGCTGCGCCAGAGCGTGCTGGTGACCCAGCAGAAGTGGCGGCAGAAGGAGCTGGATTTTGATGCCGACCTTGTTCCGGCAGAGTACACCGGCAGCGAGGGGCTGCTGAAAGAGGTCTGGCTCAACCTGCTGGACAACGCCGCCAAGTTCAGCCCTGAGGGCGGCACCGTGGCCGTGAACCTGCGCAAAGCAAAAAACGCCCTGATGGTCTCGGTGACCGATCAGGGCGAGGGGATGAGCGCCGACACGCAGGCGCATATCTTTGAACAGTTCTATCAGGGCGACACCAGCCACACCACCCAGGGCAACGGTCTGGGCCTTGCCATGGTGAAAAAGGTGCTGGAGCTCCATGGCGGCAGTATCCAGGTGAACAGTGCCCCCGGGCAGGGCAGCTGCTTTACCGTGACATTACCCATATAAACGAAAAAGAGGCGCTGAAAAGCGTCTCTTTTTGCTTCCGGTTCACATTTCGCCGGGGTGCTCCTTGCGCCAGGCGAGGTAATCCTCCAGGATGACCGAGGCGCTGACGGAATCCAGAATGGCCTTGCGGTGGGCACCAAAAGTTCCCACCTCGTCCAGGATGTCAGCGGCTTCACAGGTGGACTGCCGCTCGTCCCACATCCGCACGGGCAGGCCGCTCCAGATCTGCAAAGTCTTGCCCAGCTTGCGGCTCTTCTCGGCGCGCTCGCCCTCGGTGCCGTCCATGTTGAGCGGCAGGCCCACCACAATGAGCTCTGCCCTCTGCTCCTGGGCAATGCGGCAGACCTCGGCGGCCACCTTGGGCCGGGCCTTCAGGGTGATCTGCGGGGTGATGGGCGTGGTCAGGAACTCGGTGGGGTCGCAGACCGCAAGTCCCGTGCGGCTGGCACCGTAATCAACTGCTAGAATCTTCATGGGGAGAGCCCCTCCTGTTTTGCTGTTTTTCCTCAGTTTACCACAGAATAGATTTTTCTTCAATTTTGCGGTACAATAAACTCAATTATTATCCATTGCGCAGGGCTGACCCGATATGCCAAAGGCTCTCCCTTCGGGAGAGCTGGCAAAGCCGCAGGCTTTGACTGAGAGGGTGAGCTCGTTATAGAAAGTGAGAAAACAATGTTACAGCTACTTCTGGGCGGCTCCGGCAGCGGAAAGACAACGCTGTTGTACCAGCGCATCCGCGCCCGGGCCGAAAAAGGGAAAAAAAGCATCCTGCTGGTGCCGGAACAATTCACTTCCAGCACCGAGGGCCGCATCTACCGTGAACTGGGGGATGCCCTGTCCGGCATGGTGGAGAGTTTTTCTTTTACCAGTCTGGCAGAAAAGATCCTTTCCACCGAGGGCGGCGCGGCGGTGCAGACCCTCTCTGACGCAGGCCGTGCCGTGCTGGTGCGCCGGGCGCTGGAGGAGCTGCAGGACAATGTCCACTATTATCACCGCCACCGGCGCAGTGCGGCCTTTTGCCAGATGGCGGCTCAGACCATCGACGAGCTGAAGAGCGCGGGCCTTTCCGGCCGGCAGCTGGCACAGCTGGCCGGTGCCTGCGGAGCCGAGAGCGGTAAGCTCAGTGAGCTGGCCCTCATCTTTCAGGGCTACGAGACCCTGCTGGCCCGCAGCGGCATGGACCCCTCTGACCGGCTGGAGCTGGCCGGAGCCCGGCTGGAGGAAGCGCTGGCCCGGCACAGCCTGCCGGAGTTTCTGCGGGACCGGGCGGTGTTCATTGATGAGTTCGATACCTTCAACGCCCCCAAAAAGCGGCTGCTGGGGGCCATGCTGGCGGCGCTGCCCAGCGTGACGGTGGCCCTCTGCGATGACGGTGCCCCCTTGCTGCCCGGTGACCTGAGCCTGTTCTCCGGGGCCAAGCAGGTGGCGGCGCAGCTGCGCCAGCTGGCCCGGAAAAACGGAGCGGAGGTGGCCGTTCCGCAGCTGTTGCGCAAGGATCTGCGCCACCGGAACGCCCCGGGCCTTGCCGCAGTGGCAGAGCTGCTGGAAACCGGCAGCTGCACCGCGGATGCCCCGGCGGGCGAGGTGCGGCTTTTTGCCGCGCCCAGCCGGGAGGAGGAGGCCCGTGCCGCTGCCGGTGCCATCCGGCGGCTGATGCGGCAGGGCGTGCGGTGCGGAAAGATCGCTGTGGTCTGCCGCGATATCGCCAAGTATCGTGCCGCTGTCCGGTATGAATTCCGGATGGCGGAGATCCCCCTGTACTGCGATGAACCCACCACCCCGGAATTCAGCGCCCCGGCCACGGCGGTGCGAGCCCTGCTGGAGATCGCCCGGGGAGCCGACTTGACCGAGAACCTGACCACCCTTGCCAAGACCGGTCTGTGTGCCCTGAGCGAGGAGCAGGTCTGCGCGCTGGAAAACTATGCCTACACCTGGGCCCCCACGGCAGCGGCCTGGCGGGAGAAGTTCGAGCGCAGCCCCAAGGGCTTTGGAGAACAGGAGCTGACCGAAGAGGACCTCCGCAACCGGGAGCGGGCAGAACATGCCCGTGCCCTGCTCGTGGGTGCGGTGGATGCATTCCGGGCCAAGGTGCGCGGGGTCAATGCCGAGGCCATCAGCCGGGCGGTGTATTTCTGCCTGAAAACGCTGGGGGCTGAGGAACAGCAGGCTGCTCAGGTAAAGGCCATCCGCGCGGGCCGGGGCATCCCGGCGGCGGAGGAAGCCGCCCGGGAGTGGAACGTGGTCATGGGGCTGCTGAACGAGATGGCTCATCTGCTGGGGGAGCAGACCGTGACTGTGGCCGAATACGAGGATCTGTTCGGGCTGCTGCTCCGCTCGTCCGACCTGGGGCACATCCCCCAGACCCTGGATGCGGTGGTGCTGGCCAGCGCAGGCAAGATGCGTCTGGACGCGCCGGACTATGTGTTCGTGCTGGGGCTGGCCGAGGGGGAATTCCCGGCCGCGCCCGGCGAGGTGGGTCTGCTGACCCACGCCGACCGCGATGCCCTGATGGCGCAGGAGATCGACCTGCCCGACTGCTTTGAAAACCGTGTGGTGCGTGAGCAGGTCTGCTTCTACAAGGCCCTGACTGCCCCTGCAAAGGGGCTGTGGCTCAGCTGGCCCAAGGGGCAGGGGCAGACCCTCTGCGCTGCGCTGGAACCCCTCGTGGAAGCGCTGGCCCCTGCTGCCCCGGAGCTGGAACTGACGGACCTTGCGGCCACTCCAGCAGATGGGCTGGACTGTCTGGGCGGCGGCTGGCCCCTGACGGAGACCGAGCGTGCCAGCCTGACAGAAGCTCTGCACACCCCCGGCGAGACCGAGCCGCAGGGCCTTGCCCTGCTGCGCCGGATGGCTGACACTGCCCCCCGGCAGGTGCATGACCTGCCTGCGCTGGAAGGGCTGCTGGGGCGGAAACTGCGCATTTCGCCCAGCCAGCTGGAAAAATATTATACCTGCCGCTACGGCTACTTTTTGCAGTATGTGCTGGGGCTCAGGCCCCGCCGCCGGGCCGAGCTTTCCGCCGACCAGAGCGGCACCCTGATGCACTGGGTGCTGCAGATGGCGCTGGACCCTCACCCCGGCCCGGACAACCCCATGGCGGCGCTGCAGCCCTTTATGGAGCTGGACGATGAGGCCATGGCAAGCCTTGCCGCGCTGCTGGTGGACGAGTACGCCAAACGCTATCTGCCCGAGGATACCGCCCGCTTTGCCTATCTGCTCTCCCGCCTGAAAAAGAGCATGACGAGCCTGCTGCTCTACCTGCGGGATGAGCAGCGGCAGTCCAGCTTCAAGCCCGTGGCCTGTGAGCTGAAGATCGGCCGGGGCGAGGATGCCGTGCCTGCCCAGGTATATCACCTGTCGGACGGGCGCACCGTCCAGCTGGTGGGCACCGTGGATCGTGCCGACGAGTGGGTGGAGGAGGACGGCACCCGCTGGGTGCGGGTGGTGGACTACAAGACCGGCACCAAAAAGCTGGACCTGAAGGAGGTCTACTGCGGTCTGGACTGCCAGATGCTGCTCTACCTGTTCAGCCTGACCCGGGATAAAAGCGGCCGCTTTACGGGGGCGGAACCGGCGGGTGTGCTCTACCTGCTGGCCGACCCGGCCCCTGAGACCACCACCCGCGAAAAGGCGGCTCACAGTGTGGAATACAAACTGGACGGTCTGGTGCGGGACGAGCAGAAGCTGTTTGATGCCATGGATGCCGACGAGACCGGCAGATACCTGCCCTTCTCCTATTACAAAGGCGCGCCCAGCCCCTATCAAAAGGACAAGCGGGCAGACATCGCCAAGCTGAACCGCATCCAGCTGCATCTGGATGATCTTGTGACCCGGATGGGCCAGCAGCTCTATGAGGGGCAGATCGCCGCCGAGCCGCTGGTCACGGGCCGGAGTCCCTGCCAGTGGTGTGATTATGGCTTTGTCTGCTGCCACGAGACCGGCATCGGGGAGCGGGCGCTGGAGGCCCCCGCAAAGCCCTTTGAGGCTCCCGGGCAGCCCGAAGAGGGAGAGGAGGAACAGGCATGAGTGAACCCAAGTGGACCCCCGCCCAGCGGGCCGCCATCGAGGACCGGGGCGGCGCGCTGCTGGTGAGCGCGGCGGCGGGCAGCGGCAAAACGGCTGTTCTGACCGAGCGGGCTGTCCGGCTCATCACTGACCCGGAGCATCCCGTGGATGCGGACCGTCTGCTCATCGTCACCTTTACCAATGCGGCGGCGGCAGAGCTGCGGGCCCGCATCGGGCAGGCGCTTCTGAAGCGCAGCCAGGCGGAACCCGGCAATGGCGCGCTGCGCCGCCAGCGGATGCTGCTGCAGCGCGCACCCATCTGCACCATCGATGCCTTCTGTCTGGACCTGCTGCGCAAGCACTTTCAGGCGCTGGATATCCCGCCGGATTTTTCCCCCGCAGACCCCGGCAGTGTGGAGGTCCTGCGGGCCTCTGCCCTGAGCGAGACGCTGGAAAATGCCTACCGTGATCCGGATTTCTGCGCCTTTGCCGACCTCTACGGCAAGGGCCGCACCGACCGTGCGGCGGGCGAGACGATCCTGCATGTCTACGATTTCCTGCGCGCCCTGCCCGATTACGACAAAAAGCTGGATGAATTTCTGGCTCCGTGGCAGGAGGAAAATGGCTTTGCTGCCACCTGCTGGCATGATCTGCTGCTGGCCGAAGCTGCCCGCAGTGCCAGGGCAGCAGGGGAACTGTTCCGCGCCGCGCTGGCCGACTGCCCGGGCGACCGGGAGCAGGAGCTGGCCGATGCCGAGGAAAAGAAAACGCCCTCTGCCCGGGAAAAGGCAAAGAATGCCGTGCTGGAAAAATATACCGATGCACAGGAACGGCTGGACAAGGCTGCCGCCCTGCTGGGCAGGGTGGAACAGCTGGCTGTGGCGGGGGAATGGACCCCGCTTTACGATCTGCTGACCCCCTATGTGCTGGGCATGGAGGAGCTGCCCGGCCTGAAAGGGATGAAAAAGCGGCTGAACGGCGAACACAAAAAAGTCATCCGCACACGCGCTGATGAGGGCGCGGCCCTGTTTGCGCAGATCCTTGAGCTGATCCCCTGCAGTGAGGAGGAGGCTGAGGCAGACCGCAGGGCCGCGGAGCCCCGCCTGCGGGCCCTGTTTGCGGCGGTGCGGGATTTCGATGCCCGGTTCTCGGCCAAAAAGCGGGACCGGAAACTGCTGGAGTTCAGTGACTTTGAGCATCAGGCCCTCCGCCTGCTCCGTGACCCGGACGGCACCCCCACTGCGCTGTGCGGGGTCATCCGGCAGAACTATGCCGCCGTGATGGTGGATGAATATCAGGACACCAACGCCCTGCAGGATGCCTTGTACCGGTGCCTCGCATCCCCGGCGGGGGACGACCTCTTCCTGGTGGGAGATCTGAAGCAGAGCATCTACCGCTTCCGGCAGGCAGACCCCAGCATCTTCCGGGAAAAACTGGATAGCTGGCCCGCCCTGCCTGGCGGCGCAGCGCGGCCCCGCCCGACAGAGGGTACCCCCGGCACCGATGCCATGCTGGCGCTGGATGCCAACTTCCGCTCGGCTCCGCAGGTGGTGGAAGGGATCAACTTCCTGTTTGAGCGGCTCATGTCCCCGGAACTCGGCGACACGGCCTACGGCGACGGCCAGCGGCTGGTCTGCGGGGCACCCGGGGAATACACGGGCAGCGTGGAGGCGCATTTCCTGCCCGATGACACCGCCGAAACGGACGCGGGCTGGATCGCCCGGCGCATCGAGGAGATGGTGCAGAGCGGCGAGCCGGTGCGGGACGGCAGTGCCACCCGCCCGGTGCAGTACGAGGACTGCTGCATCCTGCTGGCGGCGCGCAATGATTTTCCGGCCTATGTGGAAGCGTTGACCGCCCGGGGCATCCCGGTGTATGCGGATGCCCGCGAAAACCTGCTGGATGCCCCCCACATCCGGCCCCTCATCGCCCTGCTGAAGGTCATTGACAACCCGGCGCAGGATATCTATCTTGCCGCTGCCATGCTGGGCCCGCTGTTCGGTTTCACCGATGACGACCTTGTCCGCCTGCGGGCCAGAGCCGAAGAGATCCAGAAGCAGCAGGGGGAAAACGCCCCCCAGCGCATCAGCCTCTACGGCGCGCTGCTGCTCACCGTGAACAGCGGGGAAGACACCCCTTTTACCGGAAAAGTCCGGGCGTTCTATGCCCGGCTGACCGAGCTGCGCCGGATGGCCCGCAGTGCTCCGGCAGAACAGCTGCTGGAGGAGATCTTTGCTTCCACCGGCTACCTTGCCGCACTGGGCGTGATGGAAAACGGTGCCCGCCGCCGGGAGGATGCCCGACGGTTTGCTTCCTTCTGTGCCGGGGCTGGCTCCGGCGGCATCTCTGCGCTGGTGCGGGCCATTGACGCTGCGGCGCTGGCAGGCTCCACGGGGCAGGATACCGTGCCCGGCGGCTCCCGCCCCGGCTGTGTGACCGTGATGACCATCCACCGCTCCAAGGGGCTGCAGTTCCCGGTGGTGTTCGTGGCCGATACGGCCCGTCGCTTCAATGCCGCTGATACCCGCCAGCCGGTGCTCCTGCATCGGATATATGGAGCGGGCCTGCGCCTGCGCCCCGAGGAGGGCGAGGGCGCGTACAAGACGGCGGCCTACACGGCGCTCTCCAATGTCCACGCCGCCGAGATGCGCAGTGAGCAGATGCGCCTGCTCTATGTGGCGCTGACCCGCGCGCAGGATAAGCTGATCCTGACCGTGCCGCTGGGCATCGGAAAGACCTCCAACCCCTTTACCAGAGCGGCGGCCTTCCTTGAAGCCGGGGCGGGGCAGACGCTCTGCCGACAGGCAAATAGCTTTGCCGACTGGCTCCGCGCGGCCCTGCTCGTCCACCCCAACGGCGGCCCTCTGCGCCGGCTGGCCGAGGATCTGGAACTGCCCTTTGCGGATACCGGGAGCACCATCACCCTGACGGTGCAGCAGGCACTGCCCGAGGGCGTGGAGCCGCCCGACCCGGAACTGGAGGAAAGACCGCTGGCCCAGGCAGACCCGGCCCTGACCGAGGCACTGCGGCAGGGCTTTGCCTGGCAGTACCCGGCGGCAGAGCTGGCCCAAGTGCCCGCCAAGGTCAGCGTGACCGGCATCGTCCACAAGGCAGAGCAGACCACGCTGGAGCGCCCGGGCTTTCTGGCAAAGGACGGCCTGACCGCCGCCGAGATGGGTACGGCCCTTCACGCCTTCCTGGAGCACGCCGATTTTGCGGCCCTTGCGGCGGCAAAGCAGGCAGGCACGCTGGAAACGGCGATCCCCGCCGAGCGTGACCGGCAGGTGGAAGCAAAGCTCACCGCGTCCGAAATTGCGGAGAAGCTGGATGCAGGGCGCATCCGCCGCTTTGTGGAGAGCGAAGCCTTTGCGCGCATCTGTGCCGCGGATGAGGTGCTGCGGGAGCTGGACTTCATCACGGCCCTGCCTGCCGTCGAGGTGCTGGCCGCTCAGGGCACTGCCCCCGCCGACAGCGCTGCCGTGGCACAGGCAAAGGTGCTGGTGCAGGGCATCGCTGACCTGGTGCTGGTGTTCCCGGATCACCTGGAGCTGCTGGATTACAAGACGGACCGCCGAAAATCCGAAGCGGACTTCCTTGCCGCCTATCGCGCCCAGCTTGACCTCTATGCTCTTGCCATCAGCAAGCGCTTTGCCCCGAAACCGGTGACCTATAAGGGCATCTACTCGCTGGAGCTGGGGAAGTTGATTGAGGTTAAGTAATATTTTTCCCTGAAATCGCGTAAAAGTGCTTGACAGGGCTTTGTGGGTGTGGTAAACTGTTCCGGTAAAGAAAGCAGCTACGGCCTGTGCCGCGCTCGCCTTGTGGGGTCGGAATCCCCGGGCTATACCCAAACACGGTTCGATTCTTTGAACGAACGGCGCTTTTGTGTGAAATTTCGCGCGGCTGTCCTGCAAATGGGCGGCCGCGTTTTCTATGCCAAATATTGCAACACTATGGATTATTGTTTGGAGGTGCATTCATTATCGCTACCGCTGGAAAGTCGAAGGAACTGGAGATCAACGGTCAGATCCGTGATCGTGAAGTTCGCCTGATCGGTGCCGATGGCGAGCAGAAGGGCGTTGTGTCCATTCAGGTGGCCATGCGCGCTGCAGAAGAAGCCGGGCTCGATCTGGTCAAGATCGCACCGCAGGCTACCCCGCCTGTGTGCAAGGTGCTGGATTACGGCAAATACCGTTTTGAACAGCAGAAGAAGGAGAAGGAAGCCAAGAAGAACCAGAAAGTGGTCGAGGTCAAGGAGACCCGCCTTTCGCTCAATATTGACACCAACGACTTCAACACCAAGCTGAACCAGACCGCCAAGTTCCTAGCTGCTGGTCACAAGGTGAAGGCTTCGATCCGCTTCCGCGGCCGTGAGATGGCGCACAGTGCTCTGGGTGCTGACGTGCTGAAACGCTTTGCCGAGGCTCTGCCCCAGGCAAGCATGGATAAGCCGCCGGTGCTTGAGGGCCGCACGATGTCCATTCTGCTGATCCCGAAACCCAATAAGGACTAATTTTAGGAGGAAACTAAAATGGCTAAGATGAAACTGAAGACGCATTCCGGCGCTAAGAAGCGCTTTAAGCTGACCAAGAACGGCAAGATCAAGCGCGGTCACGCATTCCGCAGCCACATCCTGACCAAGAAGACCACCAAGCTGACCCGTGGCTACCGTCAGCCCAACTACGTTGACAAGACCAACGCCGCTACCATCAAGAGCATGCTGCCCTACGCCTAAGTGCGAGCCGCAGGCAAAGACATTCTAAGAGATAACTAAAGGAGATATAAAAAATGGCACGTATCAAGGGCGCAACCATGACTCACAAACGTCGTAAGAAGATGCTGAAGCTGGCTAAGGGCTTCTATGGCTGCAAGAGCAAGCACTTTAAGATGGCCAAGCAGCAGGTCATGAAGAGCGGCAACTACGCTCTGGCTGGCCGCCGCATGAAGAAGCGCCAGTTCCGCAACCTGTGGATCTGCCGCATCAACAATGCAGTTCGTCCCCTGGGCATGAACTACTCCACCTTCATGGCTGGCCTGAAGAAGGCAGGCATCGAGCTGAACCGCAAGATGCTGAGCGAGATGGCCATCAACGATCCTCAGAGCTTTGCTGCTCTGGTCGAGACCGTGAAGAACGCCTGATAAAGACCTGAAAGACGCCCGCGCGTAGTAAAATACGCGGGCGTCCTTTTTGTATATTTTAGTATCTTCTGGAGGACCGCATGGAAAAGATCACCAGCCGGGAAAACGCAAAGATCAAATATGCCTGCCGCCTTGCTTCCAGCGGGGCGTTCCGGCGCAGTGAGGGGAAATTTCTGGCCGAGGGCCGCAAGCTCTGCCCGGAGCTCTGCCGCGGCGCGGCGCTGGAGACCCTGTTCTGCACCGAGGCAGCGCTGGAAAAGTGCCCGGAGTTGGCCGGGCTGCCCGGGGAGCACTATCTGGTGGAGGACCATGTGGCCGATAAGCTGGCCGATGTGGGCACTCATCAGGGCGTGTTCGGCATCTTCCACACCCCGGTGCACACGCTGGATGAGGCAAAGACCGGCGGGCGGTATCTGGCACTTGAGCGGGTGCAGGACCCCGGCAACGTGGGCACGCTGCTGCGCTCTGCCGCCGCGTTTGGCTTTGACGGCGTGCTGCTGAGCGACGGCTGCGCCAGCGTGTTTGCCCCCAAGACCCTGCGGGCCTCCATGGGGGCCGCTGTGCGGGTGCCGGTGATGGAGGTGGGGGCAATGCCTGCCGCCATTGCTGCCCTGCGGGCAAAGAATATCACCTGCCTTGCGGCGGCACTCTACCAGAGCCAGCCCCTGAGCGCGGCCCGGCCCGGCTACCCGGGCGGTGTCTGCGTAGTCATCGGTAGCGAGGGTCAAGGCCTGACGGAAGAGACCATTGCCGCCTGCAGCGGCACTGTGCGCATCCCCATGACCGACCGGGTGGAAAGCCTGAACGCCGGCATTGCGGGCAGCATCCTGCTGTGGCATTTCCGGGAGGAGAGCCTGTGACCGGGCCCGGCTTCGGCCAGACCAGTCTTTTCCCGCCCGAACCGGCCCCCGACCCGCTGCTCTGCTGGCTCTGGCTGGCTAACACGCTGGGGGCGGGCAGCAGCCATGCAGGCCGGGTGCTGGATGTGTTTGGCGGGGCGCAGGAGGCCTGGGAGAACCGGGATTCCGATGCGTTCCGCAAGGCGGTGGGCAGCCCGGCCTTTGCCCGGGCCAACCTGCCCGACAACACCCCAGCGCATTACCGGGCCTTTGCACGGCGGTGCGCGGCGCGGAATATCCGCATCCTGACTTATGATGACCCGGATTACCCGCTGGCGTTTTCCCGCATTCCCGATATGCCGCTGGTGCTCTACTGCACCGGCGACCCCCTCTGGCTCAATGAGCCGGGGGCTGTGGGGATAGTGGGCAGCCGCAGGCCCACCGAGTACGGCCTGCAGGCGGCGGCAGACCTGGGCAGCGGTCTGGCCAAAAACGGGGCCATCATCGTCAGCGGTCTGGCCGATGGGCTGGACAGCGCCGGGCACCGGGCCGCAGTGAAGGAAAACTGCCCCACCATCGGGGTGCTGGGCGTGCCCATTGACCGCACCTACCCGGCCTCCAACCGGGAGCTGCGGAAAAAGATCGAGCAAAAGGGCTGCGTGATCAGCGAGTACCCGCCCGAGAGCGGCCCCGTTGGCCCCAATGGCTTTTTGCAGCGCAACCGGCTCATTGCGGCGCTGTCCTCGGCGCTGGTGGTGGTGGAAGCGCAGGAAAAGAGCGGCACCATGTCCACAGTCAACCATGCCGAGCGGTATGGCAAGCCGGTGTTCGTGGTGCCGGGCAGCATCTACTCGCCCAACTCGGCGGGCACCAACGCCCTGCTGCGGGAGGGCCGGGCCAAAGCCGTCTGCAAACCCGGCGACCTGTTCGGGGTGCTGGGCCTGCGGGGTGCGGCGGCTTCGGCGGCGGTGCGCTCTGCGCCTGACCCCATGAGCGAGACCGAGCGCAGGGTGCTGGCCTGTATCGGCCCCAAGGCAAAGGGCGTGGAGGAGCTGGGCGCGGCAAGCGGCCTGCCCACCGGCCTGCTGCTGGGCACCCTGATGAAGCTGGAGTTGGCGGGCCGTGTGACCTGCCTGCCCGGCAAGCGGTATATTCTGCGCTGAACTGCGCAATTTAAGTTGAATGAAACCTCTCAGTCTCGCTGACGCTCGCCAGCTCCCCTAATAAGGGAGCCCTTGGCATTTCGTTGGGTTTTACTACCACCGTCAGGCTGGGAGTTTATAATATAGGAGAAGAGAACCATGGCAAAACTGGTAATCGTGGAGTCGCCGGCAAAGGCGAAGACCATTGGCAAATATCTGGGAAAGGATTACGAAGTCACGGCCAGCATGGGCCACATCCGGGATCTGCCTAAGTCCCAGCTGGGCATCGACGTGGAACATGACTACGCCCCCCAGTACATCAATATCAAGGATAAATCCAAGCTCATCAAGGAGCTCAAGGCAAAAGCCAAGCAGGCCGACGGCGTTCTGCTGGCAACCGACCCGGACCGTGAGGGCGAAGCCATCAGCTGGCATCTGGCCAATATCCTGGGGCTGGACCCCCACGAGCCCAACCGCGTGACCTTTGACGAGATCACCAAAAAGGGTGTGCAGAAGGGCATGGCCAATCCCCGTGCCATCGATGAGGATCTGTTCAACGCCCAGCAGGCCCGCCGTATCCTCGACCGTCTGGTGGGCTATAAGCTCAGCCCCTTCCTGTGGCGGAAGGTGCGCCGGGGCCTGTCGGCAGGCCGTGTCCAGAGCGTGGCGGTGCGGCTGATCGATGACCGCGAGAAGGAGATCGAGAACTTCAAGCCCGAGGAATACTGGAACGTGGATGCCACGCTGGGCACCGGCCACAAGAGCTTTACCGCCCGCCTGGCCTCTGACAGCACCGGCAAAAAGCTGCTGCCCAAAAACGAGGCAGAGGCCCGTGCCATTGAAAAGGGTCTGGAGGGTGCCGAGTATACCGTGGGCGAACTGAAGAAAGGCAAGCGGGCCAAGCAGCCCACCCCAGCCTTTATCACCAGTACCCTGCAGCAGGAGGCCTCCCGCCGTCTGGGCTTTACGGCTACCCGTACCATGCGTGCCGCCCAGACCCTGTACGAAGGCGTGGACATCGCGGGCCACGGCACCATGGGTCTGATCACCTATATGCGTACCGACAGCCTGCGCATCTCCGATGAAGCGGTCACCGCTGCAAAAGAGTATATTGCGGACGCTTACGGCGAACAGTATATTTGCCCCTACAAGCGTACCTGGAAGACCAAGAGCGCGACCGCTGCGCAGGATGCCCACGAAGCCATCCGTCCCTCGGTGCCGGGGCTGACCCCTGACGAGGTGGACAAGAGCATCAGCGGCGATACCGCCAAGCTCTACCGGATGATCTGGAGCCGCTTTATGGCCAGCCAGATGGCAGACTGCCAGCAGGATACCGTGAGCGTGACCGTGTACGCGGGGGACTACCGCTTCAAGGCCAGCGGTTACACCGTGACCTTTGATGGTTTTACCGTGTTGTACGAGGAAGCCACCGATGAAAAGGAAAAGAAGGAGACCAGCCTGCCCCCGCTGGAACAGGGCCAGCTGCTCAGGCTCAAGGAGCTGAAGAGTGAGCAGAAGTTCACCCAGCCCCCCGCCCGCTACACCGAAGCAACCCTGATCAAGGCGCTGGAGGAAAATGGCATTGGCCGTCCCTCGACCTATGCGCCCATCATCACCACCATCATCGACCGCGGCTATGTGGAGCGGGAGCAGAAAAAGCTCAAGCCCACCCTGCTGGGCCGCGCTGTGGACGGCCTGATGCTGGAGCAGTTCCCCCATATCGTGGACGTGGACTTCTCGGCTGAGATGGAGAAGAACCTGGATAAGATCGAGAGCGGCAAGGCCGATTGGCACAAGACTGTGGATGATTTCTATCAGGGCTTTGCCGCCAGCCTGGAACAGGCCGAAAAGAACATGGAGGGCAAGAAGGTCAAGGTGCCGGACGAGCCTTCCAGCGAGGTCTGCGACCTCTGCGGCCGCCCCATGGTCATCAAGGTGGGCAAGTACGGCAAGTTCCTGGCCTGCTCCGGCTTCCCCGAGTGCCGGGGCACCAAGCGTCTGGTCAAGGACACCGGCGGTGTCTGCCCCAAGTGCGGCAAGGGCCGGATGCTGGAGCGCAAGAGCGCCAAGGGCCGCATCTACTACGGCTGCGAGCGCTACCCCGACTGCGACTTTATGACCTGGGATACCCCGGTGCCCACCAAGTGCGAAAAGTGCGGCTCCACCCTGTTCCGCAAGGGCTCCAAGCTCTACTGCGCAAAAGAGGGCTGCGGCTTTGAGATGCCGGTGCCGAAGAAGGATTGATCAAACCGATAAACTGTCTCGCCCTCTCCGGCATCGCCTGCGCGATGCCACCTCTCCCAAAGGGAGAGGCAATGGCGGCAAACAGGCAGCTGCTGCTGACCGGGATGCTGCACAGGCTCCCCCTTTGGGGGAGCTGGACGCAAAGCGGCCTGAGAGGGCGAGGATGCTGAAGGATGAAATTATGAGTTACAAAGTAACTGTACTGGGTGCCGGTCTGGCAGGCTGCGAGGCAGCACTGTGGCTGGCAGGCAAGGGCGTTCAGGTAACGCTCTACGAGCAGAAGCCCACCCACTTTTCCCCGGCTCACAAGAGCGCGGGCTTTGCGGAGCTGATCTGCTCCAACAGCCTGAAGGCCGAGCGTCTGGATTCTGCTTCCGGCCTGCTGAAAGAGGAGATGCGCCGGATGGGCAGCCAGCTGCTGGAAGCCGCTGAGGAGGCCCGTGTGGCCGCGGGCGGCGCATTGGCCGTGGACCGGGATGCATTCAGCGCCGCCGTGACCCGGCGGGTGGAGGAGTGCCCCAACATCACTGTGGTGCGGGAGCAGGTGGAGCACATCGATGAGAGTGCACCCATTCTGGTGGCCACCGGCCCCCTGACCGATGGTGCGCTGGCCGACGAGATCGGCCGCCTGACCGGCGATGAGCGGCTCCATTTCTATGATGCCGTAGCTCCCATCGTCACGGCCGAGAGCCTGGATTACAACAAGGTGTTCGCCGCTTCCCGGTACGACCGGGGCGAGGCCGATTACCTGAACTGCCCCTTCAATAAGGCAGAGTATGAGGCTTTCCACGCCGCGCTGGCTTCGGCAGAGCGTGCCCCGCTCCATGCCTTCGATGCCGGTGCGGAGCAGGGCGCACAGCCCGACCCCGATGCCCACGGCAAAAAGGCGGATACCGTCACGGTCTACGAGGGCTGTATGCCCATTGAGATCATGGCCGCCCGGGGTGCTGATACCATGCGCTTCGGCCCCCTGCGCCCGGTGGGTCTGGTGGACCCCAACACCGGCCACCGCCCCTGGGCCAATGTCCAGCTCCGCGCCGAGAATAAGGAACGCACCCTCTATAATATCGTGGGCTTCCAGACCAACCTCAAGTGGGGCGAGCAGAAGCGGGTGTTCAGCATGATCCCGGGCCTGGAAAATGCCGAGTTCGTGCGGTACGGTGTCATGCACCGCAACACCTTCCTGGATGCGCCCCGTGTGCTGGACGCGGGCCTGTTCCTGAAGGAGCACCCCAACGTGTTCTTTGCGGGCCAGATCACCGGCTTTGAGGGCTATATGGAGAGCGCCGCCTGCGGCCTGCTGGCAGCCCGGAGCATCTACGCCCGGCTGGAGGGCAGACAGCTGCCCCCACCGCCGGTGGACACCATGTGCGGCGCGCTGATCCAGTATCTGACCACCGAGAACAAACATTTCCAGCCCATGGGCGCGAATATGGGCATCCTGCCCCCGCTGCCGGCCGAGAGCCGCCCCCGTGACAAGCGCCTGCGTTACATGGCCGTGGCCGAGCGTGCCGTGGCCAGCTTCCAACAGTGGCTGAACGAAACTGCTCTTTAAGAAGGGAGAAACCCTATGAAAATTATCGTTGATATGATGGGCGGCGACAACGCCCCGCTGGCTGTGCTGGAAGGCACCGCACAGGCTGTGAAGGAATACGGTGTGCAGGTCATCGGCGTGGGCAGCGAGGAGCTGGTGCGCAAGACGGCTGCCGAGCACAATATCCCGCTGGACGGCATCGAGCTGGTCAACTGCACCGAGACCATTGAGATGTGCGATGAGCCTGCAAGGGCCATCCGCAGCAAGAAGGATTCCTCCATCGTGGTGGGCCTGAACCTGCTGAAGGAGGGAAAGGGTGATGCCTTTGTCTCTGCCGGAAGCACCGGCGCGCTCCATGTGGGCGCAAGCCTCATCGTGCGCACCCTCAAGGGCGTAAAGCGCCCGGCCCTGGCCACCATGGTGCCGGCCAAAAACAAGGCCTATCTGCTGCTGGACTGCGGCGCGAACGTGGAGTGCCGCCCCGAGATGCTGGCAGCCTTTGCCGTGATGGGCAGCTGCTATGTCAACAAGGTGGAGGGCCGCACCGCACCCACTGTGGCGCTGGCAAACAACGGTGCCGAGGAGAGCAAGGGCACCCCGATGCTCCGGGAAGCCCACCAGCTGCTCAAGGCAACACCGGGTATCCGGTTCGTGGGCAACATCGAGCCCCGTGACGTACCCAACGGTGATGTGGATGTGGTGGTCTGCGACGGCTTTACCGGCAATGTCATCCTCAAGCTGACCGAGGGCGTGGCCAAGATGCTGCTGGGGATGCTCAAGGAGATGTTCCTGGCAAACCTCGGCGGCAAGATCGCCTACCTGCTGCTCAAGAGCGGCGTGGGAAGCCTCAAGCACCAGATGGACAGCGAGGAGTACGGCGGCGCACCCTTCCTGGGCGCAAAGCAGCCGGTCATCAAGGCCCACGGCTCCTCCAAGGCCAAGGGCATCAAGAACGCCATCCGGCAGGCCAAGATCTGCGTGGAAAACGACCTGTGCGGCACCATGCAGAGCGCGCTGGATGAGCTGACAACCTCTCAGGCCGACTGACATCGGCCAGCTCCCCTGGCAGGGGAGCCAAGAAAGAACGATTTTTGACATAAAGGGAGTAAGAAATCCATGAGCCATCAGTTGGAAACAATTATTGGTTACAAGTTCAAGAATCCGAAGCTGCTGGAGACGGCGCTCACCCACACCAGCTACGCCAACGAGAGCCGCACGCCGGTGCAGCACAACGAGCGGCTGGAATTTCTGGGCGACAGCGTGCTGCAGATCGTCTCGGCAGATTATCTGTTCCACGCCTACGCCGACCGGCCCGAGGGCGACCTGACCCGCATCCGTTCCAGCCTGGTCAGCGAGGGCGCATTGTTCCAGTTTGCGCAGGAGATCAATCTGGGCGAGTATCTGCGCCTGGGCCGGGGCGAGGAGCGCTGCGGCGGCCGCACCCGCCCCAGCGTGGTGTCCGATGCCTTTGAGGCCGTCATCGCCGCCCTGTATCTGGACGGCGGCATGGAGGTGGCAAAGAGCTTCATTCTGCCCTTCATCACAGAGGGAAAGCACGCTGAGGCCGATTACAAGACCCGCCTGCAGGAGATCGTCCAGCAGAACCCCGAGGAGCGGCTGAGCTATGTGGTGGAGCAGGAATCCGGCCCCGACCACGACAAGCATTTCGTGGTGGCTGTCCGCTTCAACTCCGATAAGGTCGCCCGGGGCGAGGGCCGCAGCAAGAAGATGGCCGAACAGCACGCCGCCCGCGAAGCTCTCAAGCTCCTGGGCGTGATAAAGGAAAAGTAAATGGTATTCAAGGAACTGGAGATCCAGGGCTTCAAGAGCTTTCCCGATAAGGTCAAGATCACCTTTGACGAGGGCGTGACCGGCGTGGTGGGCCCCAACGGTTCGGGCAAGTCGAACCTGTCCGATGCCGTGCGCTGGGTGCTGGGCGAGACCAGCGCCCGCCAGCTGCGCGCTGCCGGAAAGATGGAGGATGTCATCTTTGGCGGCACCCGGCGGCGGGGGGCCATGGGCTTTGCTCAGGTGCGCCTGACGCTGGACAACAGCAGCCACGCGCTGGATGTGGAAGCGGACGAGGTGACCATCGGCCGCAGGTATTACCGCTCCGGCGAGAGCGAGTACAGCATCAACGGGCAGATCTGCCGCCTGAAGGATGTGTATGAGCTGCTGCTGGATACCGGTATCGGCCGCGATGGCTACTCGGTCATCGGGCAGGGCCGCATTGCCGAGATCGTGGCGGCCAAGAGCAGCGAGCGCAGGGAGATCTTTGAGGAGGCCTGCGGCATTGCCAAATACCGCTACCGCAAAAACGAGGCCGAACGCCGCCTTGCCGCCGCCGCCGAAAATCTGGAACGCCTGCGGGATATCCTGGGCGAGCTGGAGGCCCGGGTGGGCCCGCTGGAAAAAGAGAGCGAAAAGGCCCGGAAGTTTCTGGAGCTGAGCGCCCGGCGCAAAACGCTGGAGGTGACCCTGTGGACGGACGGCGTGCACCGGGCCAAGGAAGCCGTGCGCCGTCAGGTGCGGGATTACGAGACAGCCCAGGCCGATTATGAGCGGTTCGACCGCCAGACCAAAGCCGCCGAGAGCGAGGCTGAGGAGATCCGGATGCAGGCACAACAGCTGACCATTGCGGTCGAGCGCCTGAATGGGGATATCCGCAGCATCACCGAGCAGATCAGCGGCAGCGAGAGCCGGATCGCCGTGCTGGAAAACGATATTGCCCGCAACGAGGAAAGCGCCGCAGACCTGCGGGCAGAGATCGCCGCCGGGCAGCAGGACAGCACCGAGGCCGCCGCCGCGCTGGAACGCCACCGCGCTGTGGCAAAGAGCATGGAGCTGGCGGGCCGGAAACTGGCCGCAGAGCTGGATGCCCTGAACGATGAGCTGGTGCGCCTGACCCGGGAAAACGACCAGAGCGGTGCCCGCCGGGATACCCTGCGGGGCGAGGTGGCGGCCCTGACGGCCCGGCACACCGAAGCGCAGGTGGCTCAGGCCGCCGCCGAGGCTGCTGCTGAGACGGCCCTGAGCCGTCTGCCTGCGTTGGAAGAAGCCGCCGAGGTACTGGCTGTCCAGCGGGACGACGCAAAGCAGGATCTGGAGGATACCGTGCGGTACCTCACCACGCTGGCCGAGAATGAGCAGCAGCTCAAAAATATCCGGGCCGGTCTGGAACTCAAGCTGAAGAGCCGCCGCGCCGCGCTGGAGGAAGCCGACCGTGCCGAACAGCAGCTGAACCGGGAGCTGGATGCCGCCCGCCAGCGGCTTTCCGTGCTGCGGGAGCTGGAAAAGAACATGGAAGGCTACCAGAACTCCGTCAAGACCGTGATGCGGGCGGCATCCGCCCGGCGGCTGCGGGGCATCATCGGGCCGGTGTCCTCCATCCTGCGGGTGGAGCCGGGCCGGGAGGTCGCCATTGAAACCGCGCTTGGCGGTGCCCTGCAGAACATCGTGGTGGAGAACGAAGCCGCTGCCAAGGCAGGCATCGCCCTGCTGCGGAGCGAGAACGCGGGCCGCGCCACCTTCCTGCCGCTGGACACAGTCCAGCCCGGCGTGTTCCGGGGAAAACTGTCCGGCTCGGCAAGGCTGGCAAGCAGTCTGGTCCAGGCCGATGCACGGTACGGCGACATCGTGTCCAATCTGCTGGGCCGCATCATCGTGGTGGATGATATCAACGAGGCCTCCCGTGTGGCCCGGGACAACGGCTTCCGCAGCAAGGTCGTCACGCTGGATGGTCAGGTGGTCAATGCGGGCGGCAGCTTTACCGGCGGCAGTGTCCAGCGCAGCGCGGGTTTGTTCACCCGCAAGCAGGAGCTGGAGGAGCTGCGAGTCAAGGCTGCGAAATTGCAGAAGGAATGCCTTGCCGCTCAGGAAAAGACCGACCAGTACAAACAGCAGGCAGATGCCCTGAACGCAGAGCTGACCGCCGCCAGCAGTGAGCAGATCACTGCCGCCAACGACCGTGTGCGGGCCGAAGCAGAGCGCAAGCGGCTGGAAGCTGCCATGGAGCAGGCCGAGACGGCCCTTGCCGCGCGGCAGAAGGAGATCGATACCCTGAACGCCCAGCTGGCTGACAGCCAGAAAAAGGCCGCACAGGCCGAAGCACAGGAAGCTGCGCTGGCCGGGGAGATCGAGGCAAAATCGGGCGAGCTGAACCGCATTGCCGAGGGAGACGATGCGTTTCTGACCCAGCAGCGGGCGCTGGCCGAGCAGGTGAGCGCCAAGCGGCTGGAACAGGTGAGCCGCCAGAAGGATGCCGAGCTGGCGCAGGCGCAGATCGAAGCGCTGGAACAGCGCACCCGGGATGCCGAGAGCCGCCGGACCTCTCTGGAAGAGAGCCTTGCCGCCCTTGCCGCCCGCAGTGATGCCTGCCGGGCCGAGATCGAGGCCATCCGCAAGGCCAAGACCGACAGCCGGGCGGAGATCGAAGCGAAGGAAGCCGAGATCCGGAAGGCCACCGAACAGCGGCTTTCCTGCCAGCAGGCCGAGACCGAGGCACTGGCCCGGGCCCGCACTGCTGCCGACAGCCGCGAGGAGATGGGCCGGGAGATGGCCCGTCTGGCCGAGCGGAAAGCGGCCGCTGAGAGCGAATACGATGCCACTGCCGCCAAGCTCTGGGATGAATACCAGCTGACGGTGAGCCAGGCCGAGGAACTCTGCGTGGAGTTCGACAGCCTGCCCGCCCTGCGGGCGCAGGTGGCCGACCTGCGCAACCAGATCCGGGCGCTGGGCAATGTGAACGTCAGCGCCATTGAGGAATATCAGGAGGTCAGGGAGCGGTACGATGCCCTGAGCGCTCAGGTGGCCGATGTGGAGGGCAGCAGGAACGAGCTGACGCGGATGATCGCCAGCCTGTCCGGCCAGATGAAGGAGATCTTCACCGACAGCTTCCGGGCCATCAACGAAAATTTCGGCCGCATCTTTGCCGAGCTGTTTGGCGGCGGCGAAGCCAGCCTTGTGCTGGAGGATGAAAGCGATGTGCTTTCCTGCGGCATCGGCATTCAGGTGGCACCGCCGGGCAAAGTCATCAAGAACCTGGAAGCCCTTTCCGGCGGCGAGCAGGCGCTGGTGGCCATCAGCATCTATTTTGCGATTCTGGCCGTCAACCCGGCACCGTTCTGTATCCTGGACGAGATCGAAGCCGCCCTGGATGATGCCAATGTCAGCCGCTTTGCACAGTATCTGCGCCGGGTGAGCGACAAGACCCAGTTCATCGTCATCACCCACCGCCGCGGCACCATGGAGGCTGCCAATGTCCTGTACGGTGTGACCATGCAGGAGGACGGCGTGTCGAAATTGCTCAAGCTGGATCTGGAACAGGTTGACGCGACGCTGGTTTCGTAGGTATAATATGCAATGTGGACTAAACCTCTCCGTCAATGCTTCGCATTGCCACCTCTCCTAGTAGGAGAGGCCTTGGCAGTTGGGTAAAGCTTGCTGGATACGCCAGAGGCTCCCCTACCAGGGGAGCTGGCGGGCGCAAGCCCGACTGAGAGGTTGTACAAAGAAAAACGTAAGAGAAAGGACCGAAAATGGGCCTCTTTGGATTTGGCAAAAAAGAAAAAGATAAGATGAAGGACGGCCTCGAAAAGACCCGCACGGGCTTCTGGGGCAACATTATGAATACCCTCACCGGCAGCAAGATCGATGATGATCTTTACGATGAGCTGGAAGAGCAGCTCATTCTGGCCGATGTGGGCGGTGAAGTGGCCATCAAGTTGGTGGACAAGCTGCGGGACCGGGTGAACGAGAAGGGCCTGAAAACCGGGGAGCAGGCCAGCGATGAACTGCGCGACCTCATTGCCGATGAGATGCGCCCCGAAGCTGAGATGGACCTGAGCGGCACGCCCGCCGTCATTCTGGTCATCGGCGTGAATGGCGTGGGCAAGACCACCAGCATTGCCAAGCTGGCCGATTTCTATACCCGTCAGGGCAAAAAGGTCATGCTGGCCGCAGGCGATACCTTCCGTGCCGCCGCCAGCGAGCAGCTGGAGATCTGGGCCGACCGGGCGGGTGTGCCCCTTGTCAAGGCGGGCGAGGGCGCAGACCCCGCTGCTGTCATTTTTGACACGGTCAAGTCGGCCACCGCGCGCGGCTATGATCTGGTCATTGCGGATACCGCAGGCCGCCTGCACAACAAGGCAAACCTGATGGCAGAGCTTTCCAAGATCAGCCGCAGTGTCAAAAAGGCCAGCCCCGAGGCCAGTCTGGAGACCCTGCTGGTGCTGGATGCCATTACGGGCCAGAACGCCATCAGCCAGGCCCGGGAGTTCTGCAAGGCGGCAAACGCCACCGGCATCATCCTGACCAAGCTGGACGGCACCGCCAAGGGCGGCTGTGTCGTGGCGGTCAAGCAGCGGCTGGGTCTGCCCGTGCGGTTCATCGGCGTGGGTGAGGGCATCGATGACCTGATCCCCTTCACCCCGGAGGGCTATGTGGAAGAGCTGCTGCCCCGGCAGTGGAAGCATTGAGGAGGCGCGGAAGATGAAAATTTGTGCAGCGACCGGCAACGCCGGTAAGCTCCGTGAACTGCGGCGCATTCTGGAAGCGCAGGGCCACGAGGTGGTCAGCCAGAAGGAGCTGGGCATCACCATTGAACCCGATGAGACCGGCACCACTTTTGAGGAAAACGCCCTCATCAAGGCCGAGACCATCTGCAAAGCCAGCGGCCTGCCCACCATCGCCGATGACTCGGGCCTCTGTGTGGATGCGCTGGAGGGTGCCCCCGGCGTGTACAGCGCCCGCTACTGCGGCCGCCACGGCGATGATGAGGCCAACAACGACAAGCTGCTGGAGAATATGCAGGATGTCCCGGCGGAACGGCGCGGTGCAAAATTTGTGGCCGCTGTCTGCTTCATCCTGCCCACCGGCCGGCACCTGACCTGCCGGGGCGAGTGCCCGGGCAAGGTGGCCTTTGCGCGCCTGGCGGGCGATTACGGTTTTGGCTACGATCCGCTGTTCATCCCCGATGAATGCGGCGTGGGCAAGGCGGAAAAGCGCCCCAATACCGAGGGACGCAGCTATGCCCAACTCACCCCGGACGAAAAGGATGCCATCAGCCACCGCGGTGTGGCGCTGGCAAAGCTGGAAAAAGAATTACCTGAATTTCTGAAATAAAAGGAGAAAAAATTATGTTGACGAGCAAACAGCGCGCCATTCTGCGCGGCAAGGCAAACACCATGGACCCCGTTTTCATCGTGGGCAAGGGTGAGATCGACGAAACCATGATCCAGGGCGTGAAGGACTGCCTGGATGCCCGGGAGCTGATCAAGCTCAAGGTGCTGGAGAGCAGCATGTACAATGCCCGTGAGGCCTCTGTCAAGCTGGCAGAGGCCACCGGTGCCGACTGCGTGCAGGTCATCGGCTCCAAATTCGTGCTCTATCTGCAGAAGAAGAAGGACAGCGCCTACGCTGACCTGCTGAAATGAGGCTCCTGCTGTACGGCGGCACCTTTGACCCGCCCCACAACGGCCACCTGAACAATCTGCGCGCCGCCGCTGCCCGGGTGCGCCCGGACAGGGTGGTGGTGATGCCTGCGGGGCTTTCCCCCTTCAAGCAGTTCACCGCTGCCCCCGGCAGTGCCCGGGTGGAGATGTGCGCGTGCTTCCGTGCACTGGAAGCGGAGGGGGCTGTCCCGGCGCTGTGTGTCAGCGGCTGGGAGGTGGAGCAGGCCGCGCTGGGCAGGCGCAACTATACGGTGCTCACGCTGGAAATGCTGGCCCGGACTTACCCGGAGGCCGAGCTGTACATGGCCATGGGCAGCGATATGCTGCTGAGCTTTGACAGCTGGCACCGCTGGCAGGAGATCCTGCGGCTGTCCCGGCTGGTGGTCACGAGCCGGAATGTCGGTGACGCGCTGGAGCTTCACGCCAAGGCAAAGCAGATGGACCCCACCGGGGCGCGCATCCTGTTTGCACAGGTCGAGGCTCTGCCCATGGCCAGCAGCAACCTGCGTGCCCGCCTTGCAGCAGGGGAAGCGTGTGAAAATGAACTGCCCGCCCTCGTGCGCCGGGTCATCCGGCGGGAGGGGCTTTACCGGGCAGACAGAGGGGAAAGCGGAAACCATGAATCTGAAACAGGCAAAGGAGCTTGTGCGCGGCCGGTTGAGTGACAAGCGTTACGAGCATACCCTGAACGTGAGAAAAATGGCCGTCAAGCTGGCAAAGCGGTATGGCGTGGATGAGGACAAGGCCGCGCTGGCCGCCCTGCTGCACGATTCGGCCAAGGAGATCAGCAAGGACGAGATGCGCGCCATCATGCGGGCCCACCCGGAACTGGCCGAGGGCGGGGAAGAGCGCCCCACCCCGGTGTGGCACGGCATCTGCGCCGCCATCCTGGCCCGCACCGAGTGGGGCGTGGAGGATGAGGCTGTGCTTTCGGCCATTGCCTGCCACACCGCGGGCAAGCCCGGCATGAGCAGGCTGGATAAGATCGTCTATCTGGCGGATATGTCCAGCAAGGAGCGGGACTGGCCCGGGGTGAACAAGCTGCGCAAGCTGGAGCTGAAGGATCTGGATCTGGCCATGCTGGCAGCCCTCAGGCAGACGAACGACTTTGTGCTCTCGCAGGGCAAGCCCCTGGACCCCATGTCCAAGGCGGCCTACGATGAGATCAAAGCAGGGGTGGATGCCCGGGCTGCAAAGGCCGGGTGAGCCTGTTTTTCTGCACACACCCTGCTCCGGAAAAGAATACCGATTGCAGATTGTGGGTAAGAATGCTATACTATGGAACATGACGACAGTCTCTGTCGGAATAAAAAAGCTGGAGGAACCGAACGAATGAGTCAAGGTCCGCGTCATATCAATACAGACCGCTCGCTGAACCGTCCCACGGAGCAGCGCCCCACGGAGGCCTCAGCCCTGCATCAGGTGTCGCTGTCCGGGCAGCCGGATTTCTTCCAGAACGAACAGCCCGCACCCCAGCGGCCGGAACCGCCCCGCCAGAGCGCGGGCGGCGGACGCGGCGGCAACGGCGGCAGTCAGCCGCCCCGGCACGCGGCCCCCGCTGATGCCCCCCGCCGCCGCAAAAAGAAGAAAAAGACCCCCGTGTGGCTGCCGATGGCTGTGACGCTGGCGGTGCTGGCCGTGATCTCGGGCGTGGTGGTCTACGCCGTGAACATGGTGAACAAGGTGGAGGATAATCTGAAGCCCGAGGAGAACGCGACCTCGCTGGTGGAGGAGATCCAGACGCTGGAGGAGTATAAGGGCGATGTGGTGAACATCCTTGTCTGCGGCATCGACTATGAGGAGGGCCGCGCCTATTCCTCGGACGGCAGCAACGACGGCATGACGGATATGATCCTGTACTGCCAGTTCGATATCAAGGGCGGTGCCCTGCGGATGCTGCAGATCCCCCGCAACAGCCTTGTTGCGACCCAGAACCGCAAGATCACCCTTTCCAACGGCAAGACCTACGCGGCTACCAACTATCAGATCAACTCGGTGGCCCTCTCCAACGGCGGCGACATCGCCGCGCTGGCGGAGGTCATCTATGACCAGTACAAGCTGCCCATCGACTACTATGTGACCATTGATATGCAGGCACTGGTGGAAATGGTGGACAACTTCGGCGGCATCGAGGTGTATATCCCCCACGATATGTCCTTTGCGGGCAGTGTCCTGAAGCAGGGCTACCGCAACCTGGACGGCGCATCGGCAGAGTTTTTTGTCCGCTGCCGCCACGGCGAGGGCTACGCCAACTCGGATATCGACCGCCTGAACATGCAGCGCTATTTCTATGCCGGCCTGTTCAAGCGGGTGCGCAGCATGGGCGTGACCGATGTCATTGCGCAGCTGCCTCTGATCTTCAACAACTATATCCACACGGATATGGATCTGACCACCATTGCCAAGATGCTGGTGTCCTTTACCCGCATCGACAGTGGGAACATCATGCTGGCCCAGACCCCTGTGTTCATGGGCGTGCCCAATGTGGGCAAAACCAGCAGCTTTGACGGATACTCCTGCGTGGTGCCGGATGCCGGTTCCATTGCAGAGCTGCTGAACACCTATTTCCGCAATTACACCGGCCCCGTGAGCGCCGAGGAAATGAACCTTGTGACCAACAACTGGCCCCACGGCACCGCTTCCACCAGCGCCAACGTCCAGTTCGTGGGACAGCTGGACAAGGAGTCCGATGATGCCATCCTGAGCGGCGATACCGACGTGGCAGGTGCGACCACCACCGACGGCCAGGCCGCGGGACAGTAACAAACCAGAGAGGAGACTTTTATGGAAAACAAGATCGACAGCAAGACCCTTGCCATTGAGATCGCAAAGGTTCTGGACAAGAAAAAGGCCCAGGATGTCCGCGTGCTCAAAGTGGAGAGCCTGACCGTTCTGACCGATTACTTCGTCATTGCTTCCGGCACTTCCACCACCCAGGTGGGTGCTCTGGCCGACGAGGTGGAGTACGAGCTTTCTCAGAAGGGCATCGAGCCCTACACCACCGAGGGCTTCGACTCCAAGAACTGGGTGCTGCTGGATTATTCCAGCGTCATCGTGCACGTCTTTGTGCCCAACACCCGCACCTACTATGATCTGGAACATCTGTGGGCCGATGGCGAGCCCATGGATATCTCGGAATATCTGACCCCGGAAAACAGTCTGTAAGCTTCCCTGCCTGCAAGGGCGGCTGCCGAATATGAGGAGTGATTGAAAGCTATGAAGTATGATTACAAGGCCGTTGAGGCCAAGTGGCAGAAGGTGTGGGAGGACGAAAAGACCTTCCATGTCGAGATCGACCACAAAAAGCCCAAGTTCTATGCACTGGTGGAGTTCCCGTATCCCTCGGGTGCGGGCCTGCATGTGGGCCACCCCCGCAGCTATACTGCCCTGGATGTGGTCAGCCGCAAGCGCCGCCAGAATGGCTATAACGTGCTGTACCCCATGGGCTGGGATGCCTTCGGTCTGCCCACCGAGAACTTTGCCATGAAGAACCACATCCACCCGGCCATCGTCACCAAGAAGAATGTGGATCACTTCCGTGAGCAGCTCAAGGCGCTGGGCTTCTCCTTTGACTGGGATCGCGAGATCAACACCACCGACCCCGAGTACTACAAGTGGACCCAGTGGATTTTCCTGCAGCTGTACAAGCACGGCCTGGCCTACAAGAAGGAAATGAACGTCAACTGGTGCACCGGCTGCAAGTGTGTGCTGGCAAACGAGGAAGTTGTCAACGGCGTGTGCGAGCGCTGCGGCAGCGAGGTCGTGCACAAGGTCAAGAGCCAGTGGATGCTCAAAATCACCGCTTACGCCGACAAGCTGATCGACGGCCTGGATGGTCTGGATTACATCGAGCGCGTTGCCACCCAGCAGAAGAACTGGATCGGCCGCAGCCATGGTGCAGAGGTGAACTTCGGTACCACCGCAGGCGATACCCTGACGGTTTACACCACCCGCTGTGATACCCTGTTCGGCGCTACCTACATGGTCGTCTCCCCGGAGCACGCCATGGTCAAGGAGTGGCTGGAAAAGGGCCTGCTCAAGAATGCGGATGCCGTTACGGCCTATCAGGCAGAGGCTGCCCGCAAGAGCGATTTCGAGCGCAGTGAGCTGAACAAGGAAAAGACCGGCGTGAAGCTGGAGGGCGTGATGGGCATCAACCCCGTCAACGACAAGCAGATCCCCATCTTTATCTCTGATTATGTTCTGTCTACCTACGGCACCGGTGCCATCATGGCTGTGCCCGCCCACGATACCCGCGACTGGGAGTTCGCCAAGAAGTTCGGCCTGCCCATCATCGAGGTGGTCAAGGGCAATACCGAGTCCAATCTGGACGAGGCTGCCTTTACCGATGTTGCCACCGGTACGCTGGTCAACTCCGGCTTCCTGGACGGCCTGTCTGTGACCGATGCCAAGAAAAAGATGATCGAGTGGCTGGAAGCCAACGGCAAGGGCTGCGATAAGGTGAACTACAAGCTGCGCGACTGGGTGTTCAGCCGTCAGCGCTACTGGGGCGAGCCGATCCCCATGGTCAAGTGTGAAAAGTGCGGCTGGCAGCCCCTGCCTGAGAGCAGCCTGCCCCTGACCCTGCCCGACATCACCGACTTTGAGCCGGGCCCCGATGGTGAGTCCCCGCTGGCCCGCCACACCGACTGGGTCAAGACCACCTGCCCCTGCTGCGGCGGCCCCGCCACCCGCGAGACCGACACCATGCCCCAGTGGGCCGGTTCCTCCTGGTACTTCCTGCGCTACATGGACCCCCACTGCAAGGACGCTCTGGCCTCCAAGGAGGCGCTGGAGTACTGGTCTCCCGTGGACTGGTACAACGGCGGCATGGAGCACACCACCCTGCATCTGCTGTACAGCCGTTTCTGGCACAAGTTCCTGTACGATATCGGCGTGGTGCCCACTGCCGAGCCTTACCAGAAGCGCACCGCCCACGGCATGATCCTGGGCCTGAACCCCCACAGCTTTGTCAACCTGCCCGCTGACGAGCAGGAGAAGCTGCTGAAGGAGTACGGCAGCCAGAAGGCCGCCGAAAAGGCACTGGAAGAGAAGTACGGCGAGATGGCACGCCATCCCATCGTCAAGATGTCCAAGAGCCTGGGCAACGTCATCAACCCCGACGAGGTGGTGGACCAGTACGGTGCCGACACCATGCGTCTGTATGAGATGTTCATGGGCGACTTTGAGCAGGCCGCACCCTGGCAGACCTCTGCCATTGCCGGCTGCAACCGCTTCCTCGACCGCGTGTGGGCGCTGTCCGACAAGCTGGTGGAGGGCGAGGGCTATCGCCCCGCCATCGAGACCCTGATGCACCAGACCATCAAGAAGGTGGGCGCTGATATCGAGGGCCTGAAGATGAACACCGCCATCGCCCAGCTGATGACGCTGGTCAACGCCCTGTACGACAACGGCGGCGCGACCAAGGCCGAGCTGGAGACCGTTGTTCAGCTGCTGAACCCGTTTGCTCCCCACATGACCGAGGAGCTGTGGGAGAAGCTGGGCCACAGCCACAATGAGCAGCTGGCCTACTACCCCTGGCCCCAGTACGAAGAGGCCAAGTGCGTGGAGAGCACCGTGGAGATCGCCGTGCAGGTGAACGGCAAGGTGAAGGCCCGCCTGAAGGTGGCTGCCGACATCGATGCTGCCGCCGCCATTGCCGCCGCCAAGGCTGACCCCGCTGTTGCCGCCGCTCTGGAAGGCAAGCAGGTCGTCAAGGAGATCTACGTCAAGGGCCGTCTGGTCAACTTGGCCGTGAAGGGCTGATCCCTCAAGCGCTTTGCCGGAGAGTTTTTTCAAAAAATCTTTCAAAAAAAGGTTGACGAACGCATGAAAATGCGCTATACTGTCTACTGTTAGTTACCATGTAACAACGAAATTCCTGCCTCACGGTCCAAGGGAGGGAATAAGATGTCGGAAATTCGTGTTAAAGAGGGCGAGTCGCTGGAAAGCGCACTGCGTCGCTTCAAGCGCAGCACCGCTCGCAGCGGTGTGCTCGCAGAGGTTCGTAAGCGCGAGGCTTACGAGAAGCCGTCTGTTAAGCGCAAGAAGAAGTCCGAAGCAGCCCGCAAGCGCAAGTTCAAGTAATTAACTGCTTGAAATCGCACGTTGCTTTAGATTTCAAACGCGTTGCTAACGCCGATGTAGGAGAGCCTGAAACTCAGGCTCTCCTATTTTCATTTGCGAGACTGAGAGGGTTTTTATCATGCTGATTACCCCCGAATATGTATTCAAGGATGTGACCCACATCACGCCGGAGTGGCTGGCCCAAAAGGGCATCCGGGCGCTGGTGCTGGACATCGACAACACCCTGACCGCCGACCGCAGTCAGGAGCTGCCGGAAGAAGTGGCCGGGTGGCTGGAAGCCATGCGCAGGGCGGGCGTAAAGCTGACCATCGTTTCCAACGGTGCCGAAAAGCGGGTGCGCCCCTTTGCGGAAAAGCTGGGCCTTGCCTACCTCTATCGCAGCGCCAAGCCCCTGCCCTTTGCGCTGGGAGTGGCCCGCCGCCGGATGCAGGTGAAGCGCAGGGAAATGGCTATGGTGGGCGACCAGCTCTATGCCGACCGGATGGCGGCGGCGCTCTATGGCATCCCGGGCCTGATGGTCATCCCCCGCGGGCCGGATCTCGGGGCACAGGTGGTGCTCAAGCGTAAGTGGGAGAAAAAACACTGGCAGGAATACTACGACCGGGGAGGTAAGACCCTGTGAGTGAGTGGAAGATCCGGTTCGGCACCGCAGGCACCAGCGACAGCTTCACGGCCATGGGGTATAAGAATAGTCTGGACATTCCGGCCTATACCGAAAAAATGGGGCTGGATGCCTTTGAATACCAGTGCGGCCATGGAGTCCGGCTGGGGCTGGACAAGGCCCGGCAGATGGCTGACGATGCCGCCGCCCGGGGGATTTTGTTCAGCGTTCACGCGCCTTACTATATCAGCGCCTCCAGCCTGGACGAGGAAAAGCGGCTGAACAGCGTGAACTATCTGCTCCAGAGCGCGGCGCTCTGCAGGGCGCTGGGCGGCAGGCGGGTCATCTTCCACTCCGGCAGCTGCGGCAGGCAGAGCCGGGAAGCTGCTTTGGAAAAAGCGCTGGACACCCTGAAACGGGCGCAGGACGCGCTGGATGAAGCAGGCTTTGCCGAGATCATCCTCTGCCCTGAGACGATGGGAAAGATCGGCCAGCTGGGTACGCTGGAAGAGGTGCTGGCTCTCTGCGGAGTGGACAGACGCATCACCCCCTGCATCGACTTCGGCCACCTCAACGCCCGGACGCTGGGCGGCATCCGCTCCAAGGCGGATTATGCCGCTATCCTTGACCGCATCGGGGAGGCGCTGGGGGATGCGCGGGCCCGGCAGTTCCATGTCCATTTTTCCCGCATCGAGTATTCCAAGGGCGGTGAAAAGCGGCACTGGACCTTTGCCGAGACCCAGTTCGGCCCCGAACCCCAACCCCTGATGGAGCTGCTGGCCGAGCGCGGGCTTGCACCTGTCATCATCTGTGAGAGCGCCGGTACGCAGGCAGAGGATGCGAAAACAATGAAGCGATTTTTTGAGGCTTGTCTTTGTACAACCTCTCAGTCGGGCTTGCGCCCGCCAGCTCCCCTTGTAGGGGAGCCTTTGGCATAAAGAGAAAGCTTCACCCGGCTGCCAAGGCCTCCCCTACTAGGGGAGGTGGCATCCCGAAGGGATGACGGAGAGGTTTGGTCCGTGTTTTTTTTCTGATTTTATCGTCTTTTTTGCTCAAACCCCTTGCCAAACCATGCGGGATTGAGTAAAATAAATAGAGATATGCGTTAAGCATCAATGAGATTTTACTAATGGAGGAATTCCTATGATTTCTGCAGGCGAGTTTCGCAACGGCGTGACCTTTGAGCAGGACGGCCAGGTTCTTCAGGTCGTTGAGTTCCAGCACGTGAAGCCCGGCAAGGGCGCTGCCTTTGTCCGCACCAAGACCAAGAACGTGATCACCGGCTCTGTGGTTGAGACCAGCTACAACCCGACCGCAAAGTTCCCTCAGGCTTTCATCGAGCGCAAGGACGTGACTTACAGCTATGAGGATGGCGATCTGTACCACTTCATGGACAACGAGACCTATGACGATATCCCCGTCAACGCTTCCGATGTGCCTGATAACTTCAAGTTCTGCAAGGAGAACGAGCCGTGCAAGCTGCTGAGCTATAAGGGCAAGGTCTTCAGCGTCGAGATCCCCAACTTTATCGAGCTGGAAGTCACCCAGACCGAGCCGGGTGTCAAGGGCAACACCGCCACCAACACCCTGAAGCCCGCTACTGTCGAGACCGGTGCTGAGATCCGCGTTCCTCTGTTCATCAACGAGGGCGACCACATCCGCATCGATACCCGCACCGGCGAGTATATGGAGCGCGTCTAATTTACCGACAGACCGGGCAGCGGGCAACCGTGTGCCCGGTTTTTTGATGAAGATAGGAGGTCATTCTTATGAAGGAAAAGGCTGCATACCTGCGGGGCCTGATCGAGGGCCTGGGCATCGACGAGACCACCAAAGAGGGCAAGGTCATCAAGGCCATGAGCGAGCTGCTGGGCGAACTGGCAGAGGCTGTGGACGGCATCGATGAAGATGTGACCCGCGCCTACGACCAGATCAACGACCTGAGCGAGGAGCTGGAGGATCTGGAAGCCGACCTCTATGAGGACGATGAGGATGACGAGGAGCCCGAAGAAGAGGAAGAGGATACCGAAGAGGACGACAATGACGATGATATCGCCAGTGAACCGTTCTATGAGGTGGCCTGCCCCAACTGCGGCGAGACCGTTTACGTCAGCGAGGACGACCTGGACGCGGGCGAAGCAAACTGCGCCCACTGCGGCGTGACCTTTGAGGTCGCGCTGGAGGATGACGACGAGGAGCAGGAGGAAGGCCCCGTGCAGTACGAGGTGACCTGCCCCGCCTGTGGTCAGACCACTGTGTTTGAGGAGGACGACCTGCTGGATGGCGCACCCAAGTGCCCCGGCTGCGGCAAGCCCCTGGACTTTGAAGTGACCGAAGAGTAAAGCACAACAAAAAGGACCGTCTCCTCAGCGGGAGACGGTCCTTTTTTATGCCGTTCAGCGGGTCTCGTTTGCCTTCTGCAGCCAGATGCTGCCAATGTCCAGTGCGTTGTACAGGCCATTCTTGGTGGTCTGGCGGAACACGCGGGCCTCAGGGGCCAGGCTGTCGTTGGTGGAAAAGACCTGAATGTGTACCTTATCGGCCACATCCATGCCGCCCACGGATTTGGTGCTCAGGATCTGCATCCGCAGCACATAGGGGTCGGTCATACGGCCGTAATACAGCTCGTTGTCCTTACGGACGAGGGGCTTGCCTTTATAAGTCAGTTTCGGTGTAAATGGCATCGTGAAAGCCTCCCTATCGTTTGATACACTTTAGTATAACACATCTGGCAGGATGGATGCAAGCCGCAGGGGCCGTACAGGCAGATTTTTCTTTGCGGACAGTTTCTGCTTGACAAACCACGGGCAGATGTGATATCTTTGACCCAGAAGAACGGGTTTGCCTGCTGACGGAACGTTGTGGAGCACCACAGTGCAGACAGAACCGGGTTTTGTTACGCCGACCGTCTGGGCAGCCTTGCGCTATTGGTGCGCAAAGCTGTCCTTTTTGCATTTCAGGGAGGATTTGAGCATGAAGTCTGATATCGAGATCGCACAGGAAGCCAAAATGAAGCCCATCACCGAGATCGCTGCCTCGCTGGGCCTTGCCGATGAGGATGTGATCCCCTATGGCCGCTACAAGGCCAAGATCAACCACCGCCTCATCCACAAGGCATCCAAGCAGGGCAAGATGGTCCTGGTCACGGCCATCAGCCCCACCCCGGCAGGCGAGGGCAAAACCACCACCAGCGTGGGCCTGGCCGATGCCATGAACGCTCTGGGCAAAAAGACCATGCTCTGCCTGCGTGAGCCCAGCCTTGGCCCCGTGTTCGGTGTCAAGGGCGGCGCGGCCGGCGGCGGTTATGCCCAGGTGGTGCCCATGGAGGATATCAACCTCCACTTTACCGGTGATCTGCATGCCATCGGCACCGCAAACAACCTGCTGGCTGCCATGATCGACAACAGCATCCAGCAGGGCAACCCCTTGAACATCGATCCCCGCCGCATCACCTGGAAGCGCTGCATGGATATGAACGACCGCCAGCTCCGCTTCATCGTGGATGGTCTGGGCGGCAAGGTGAACGGTACCCCCCGTGAGGACGGCTTTGATATCACCGTTGCCAGCGAGGTCATGGCGATCTTCTGCCTGGCCACCAGCATCTCCGACCTGAAGGAGCGGCTGTCGAAAATCGTCTGCGCCTACACCTACGAGGGCAAGCCCGTCACGGCTGGCGACATCGGTGCCGCCGGTGCCATGACCGCGCTGCTCAAGGATGCCCTTGACCCGAACCTCGTTCAGACGCTGGAAAATAACCCCGCCATCATCCACGGCGGCCCATTTGCCAATATTGCCCACGGCTGCAACAGCGTCATGGCCACCAAGCTCAGCCTCTCGCTGGCCGATTACGTCATCACGGAGGCGGGCTTCGGTGCAGATCTGGGTGCCGAGAAGTTCCTGGATATCAAGTGCCGCTATGCCGGCATCGCCCCCAGCGCCTGCGTGCTGGTGGCCACTGTCCGTGCCCTCAAGAGCCACGGCGGCGTTGCCAAGGCTGACCTGAACCAGCCGAATCTCGAGGCTGTCAAGGCTGGTGCCTCCAACCTTGTGCGCCACATCGACAACCTGAAGAACGGCTTTGGCCTGCCTGTGGTGGTGGCCATCAATGCCTTCCCCACCGACACCCCGGAGGAGCAGGCATACGTTGAGCAGGTCTGCGCCGAGCAGGGCGTGCCCTGCGTCCTGAGCGAGGTGTTCGCAAAGGGCGGCGAGGGCGGCAAGGCTCTGGCCGAGAAGGTGCTGGAGGTCATGGAGGATCGTCCCATCCAGTACGTCTACCCGCTGGATATGCCCCTGAAGCAGAAGGTGGAAGCCATCGCCAAAAAGATCTACCGTGCCGATGGTGTGAATTTCAGCGCCGCCGCTTCCAAGACGCTGGCCGAACTGACCGAACTGGGCTACGGCGACCTGCCGGTCTGCATCGCCAAGACCCAGTACAGTTTCAGCGATAACGCCAAGCTGACCGGTGCGCCCACCGGCTTTACCATGGAGGTGCGGGAAGTCCGCCTTGCCGCCGGTGCCGGTTTCGTGGTGGTCATCTGTGGCAACATTATGACCATGCCCGGCCTGCCCAAGAAGCCCGCCGCCGTCAATATCGACGTGGATGCCGAAGGCAAAATCACAGGGCTGTTCTGATTGAAAAAATATGAAGTCCCATGTCCGCACCGTTAAGGTGCTGGGTATGGGACTTTTTAGCTCAACAAATCGGAAGCGGTGGAGAAAAAGATGAAAGCTTACCACATGAGTCAGACACTACAAGTTGGGGATAAATTAAAAGCTGGATACAAGAGAAATGAAATTCGTTGTAGAGAGGTTATCAGCACATTAGAACAATCTGAACAGTGTCTCGAAACAACGATTGCGTCGATGAAATTGCAAGGTGATGAATGGCGTGAATATGTAAAATGGTGTGTTGAAGGAATCTTTGAATTTGTAAGAGAAACCGAATTTTCTTTTCTTCCAAGCCGTTTAAATTGCAGCTACTATTTCGACAATATTGAATATTATAAAGTGTTATATGAAGCTGGCTGGGCTCAGAAATCGGAAGAAGAGAGAGCGCAAATTCGACTTTTTGAGGTTGACCTTGAAGAAGAGAAACCTACAAAATATGATATGCTTCTTTTCGATGAAGCTTTTGATGTTATGTTGAACACAAAAAATATAAAGGGTGTAGTAGAATGCGCCCGAAAATATTTTTCTGGAGAATGTAGCAATAACCCTGTTTGGGAAATTATGAGTGACAAACCGGCGATAGCAACAAAAGATATAACGGAAATCTTACTTGATTGCCTTGGCCGGGTCAAACAATGAAAACATTTAGTTTTATTGTTTGGCAAATCAAAATACCATTCTATGAAATCCCTGTGTTAGGCCACTCTCCCTTTTCTATATACAAATCAACTATAAGATGTTATGCAGAAATTATTCTGAGGCTGAAAGTTTCCAGTGATCCGGAAGAATACAAAAACTCTATTATCACGATGTGGAGCATCAGCCAGAAACGCTTCCGTCGTCTTTTGCGTCAGAGTGAGATACTTTACAAAAAGGGATAAATGTGGTATCCTAAACATAGGATAAGAAAGGTATTTGAGGTGGTCAATTTCGTGGCAGCCACACGCCGATGGTAACGACAAGGGCTTAGGCTCTGAGAGATGCAGGAGAACGCCATGCCTGCCAAATACCAATCGATGGGGAACGGTTCAGATGCCGTTCCCCGTTCCTGTTTGTATGACAAAACCGCCCTTCCGGTTTGATACCGGAAGGGCGGTTTTTCTATGTGAGTATTCAGCTTAAGCCGTCTGTTGGCCCACGGTGTGGGTGGCGAGATATTCCACCCAGGCGGGGTAGCCCTCGGGCTTGATGTGGATGCCGTCAGGCTGCGCGTACTCGGCTTTCAGGTCGCCATTGTCATCGGCAAGGGCTTCCCACAGGTTCAGAAAAGCGCAGTTCTTTTCCAGCGCAATGGCAGCCAGCTCATTGTTGATCTCGCACAGCCGCTCTTTGTACAGGCCGGGATGGCTGCTGCGCACCTCGGGCCGGACAGGCGTGATGGACTGCACGTAGATCTGCGTGTTGGGCAAGGCCTGGGAGATCATATCCAGCATGAGCCGGTAGTAGGTGAGAAAGCTGGAATAATCCCCGTCCCGGTTGAGCACGTTGGTGCCCAGCAGGATATACAGCACCGGGGGCTGCCGGGCTGTCAGCACCTCCATGGGGACCTCTGTGCCGCCATCGGAGCGCTTGCAGGTGGTGCCATTGACCACAACGCTGGGGTTTGCGCCCCGGTAGGCGCAGAAAGAGGCCTCCGGCAGGCCGCTGGAATAGATCTGCATCCCCTGCGTCAGGCTGTCGCCCAGAAAACAGACGTTGGCAAAATAACTGCGGTCCACGGCGGTGGTGCGGTCCAGCGCGGCCAGCCGGAAATCCATGGCGGTGGACCCGGCAGAGGTGGTCTGCACGGTCAGCCGCCGCGCGGGCGTGTAGCTGATGGTGTTCCACTCGCTGCTCTGCAGCTCCTGCTGGAAGATGGTCGGGCCCTGCACGGCGGCAGGGCTCTGCTCCCGGTGGAGGTGCTTCCACAGCAGGCCTACGGCGCTGAGCAGGATGAGCAGCACCAGCAGCCCGGCAACGGCAAAAGTCCTGCGCCAGCGCTTGCGCAGGATGCGGCGGCGGTATTCCTGATAATCGGCCATAAAAACACCCGGCTTTCTTTGTGTTCGTTACCCTCATTATACAGCACCCGGCGGGGCCGTGCAAGTGGGCCGTGCTACTTTACGGCGGCAGATGCTTTGTGGTATAATCATCATGGTTTAGTATGAAATCCTGTCGGCGGCGGGTGCCGCTGGCGTAACTGAGAAAGCAGGAATCGAAATTTATGCTGCAAAACCCTGAATTGCATTATCTGGACAACGCCGCAACCACCATCGTGGCCCCGGAAGTGGCGGATGTCATCAACAAGGCCATGCGGGAGCACTGGGCCAACCCGTCCAGTCTGTATGCCCCCGGTGCCCGGAGCGAGGAAGCCCTGAACGCCGCCCGCGCCGCCGTGGCCCGCACCCTGGGCTGCAAGAGCCGGGAGCTCTATTTTACCTCCTGCGGCAGCGAGAGCAACAACATGGCCCTGCTGGGCGCAGCCCTGACCCGCAGGTTCGGCAAGGGCATTGTGGTGTCCGGTTTTGAGCACCCCAGCGTGCAGAAGCCGCTGGAGCGTCTGGCCGCCATGGGCTATGATGTGACCGTGGTGGACCCCGGCCCGGACGGTACGCTGGACATCGACCGGATGCTGGAGCATGTGGACAAAAACACCATCCTTGTGGCCTGCATGATGGTCAACAATGAGGTCGGCACCCGGAACGATGTGGAGCGTCTGGCCGCCGAGGTCAAGCGCCGCAACAGCCGCACCATCGTCCATGTGGATGCCGTGCAGGCCTGGATGCGGGTGCCCATCAAGCTGGCGAACATCGACACGCTGGCTGTCAGCGGCCACAAGATCCACGCACCCAAGGGCATTGGCGCGCTCTACCTGAGCGACAGCCTGTATCAGGCGTTCCAGGCTCCCTATCTGGGCGGTGAGCAGGAGCGGGAGAAGCGCCCCGGCACCGAGAACCTGCCCTATGCGCTGGGCCTTGCTGCCGCGGCCACCCGCCTGAACAAGACCATGAAGAGCCGGGATGCTGCTGTGCGCGCCCTGAACCTGCGCCTGCGGGAAGGGCTGAAAGCCTTTCCGGAGGTGGTCATCAACAGCCCGGACAATGCGGTGCCCGAGGTGCTGAATTTCAGCGAGAACTGCATCAAGAGTGAGACCATGCTGGCCCATCTGGCACAGCAGCAGGTCTATGTCTCCTCGGCCAGTGCCTGCGGCCGGGGCCAGCCCAGCCACACCCTTGCCGCCATGGGCAGGGACCCGCTGGCCATTGATACGGCCATCCGCGTGTCCTTCTGCGCGGACAACACCCCCGAGGATGTGGACGCGTTCCTCAACGCCTTCGAGGACGGAATGAAGCATTTGCAGAGAATCAAAAAGTAAAAAAGGAAAGCATCCTCACCCTCTCAGGCCGCTCCGCGTCCAGCTCCCCCAAAGGGGGAGCTCTTGACAAAACCGGAAACTTTGCGTGGAATGCCAAGGCCTCCCACTTTGGGGGAGGTGGCAGCGCGTCAGCGCTGACGGAGAGGGTGAGCCAGCTATAATTAAGGAGAACTCTATGCGTGAAATTATTATGGGCTATCAGGGCGAGATGTCCCTGAAGGGCCTGAACCGCAACCAGTTTGAGTCGGCTATGATGAAGATCCTGCGCTACCGGCTCAAGACCGTGGGCAAGTTCAAGGTGTACTGCACCCAGTCTACCTTTTATATGGAGCCCGAGGAAGAAGACGTGGACATGGATCTGGCCTTTGACCGGGTGCGCACTGTGTTTGGTCTGGCGGCACTGAGCCGTGCCGTGGTCTGCGAAAAGGACTTTGATACCATCTGCCGGACTGCGGAGGAGTATCTGGGCGACAGCCTGCACGGCATCAAGACCTTCAAGGTGGAGGCCCGCCGTTCAGATAAGACCTACCCCATGACCAGCCCTGAGTTGATGCGGGAGCTGGGCGCTTATCTGCTGGGGCTGCACAACTACCTGCGGGTGGATGTGAAGAACCCCCAGTTCAAGGTCATTGTGGAAATTCGCGATTACGGTGCGTATATTCATGGCCCGAAAATACCCGGAGAGGGCGGCCTGCCCGTGGGTACCTCCGGCCGTGCCCTGAATATGCTCTCCGGCGGCATCGACAGCCCGGTGGCTGCTTACCGGATGGCAAAGCGCGGTCTGGCCCTGGATCACATCCATTTTGCGTCCCCTCCGTATACTTCTGAGCGCGCAAAACTGAAAGTTAAAGCTCTGGCCCAGAAGATCACCCCCTATACTGGCAGCTCCAACCTGTTTGTGGTGCCCTACACCAAGCCGCAGGAGTATATCCGGGACAATGCCCCCGATGTGCTGTTCACGGTGCTGATGCGCCGCAGCATGATGCGCATTGCCAATCGTATTGCCACCAGACAGGGCTGCGAGGCCCTCATCACCGGCGAGAGTCTGGCTCAGGTGGCAAGCCAGACCGTCAAGGCCCTGCAGTGCACCGATGCCGCCCAGGATCTGCCCATCCTGCGCCCGCTGATCGGCATGGACAAGACCGAGATCATCGAGACTTCCCGCCACATTGGCACCTACGAGACCAGCATCCTGCCCTATGAGGACTGCTGCACCATCTTCACCCCGCCGCACCCGAAGATCCGCCCCGAGCTGGCAGAGATCCTGGAGGCCGAAGCCGCCATGCCCGGTCTGGCAGAGCTGGAGGCCGAAGCTGCTGAGAACACCGAGCGGATCCGCATCCGCATTACGGACGAGATCGAGTTTGAGGGGTGAGCGGCATGACAGCGGAGATCATCAGTGTGGGCACCGAGCTGCTGCTCGGCAACATCCTCAACACCAATGCCCAGTACCTGAGCCGGGAGCTTGCTGAGCTGGGCATTACGGTCCAGCGGGAGAGCACCATCGGCGACAATCAGGGGCGGCTGGCGGACTTTGTCAACGAGGCAAAGAACCGCTGTGACCTGCTGGTGTTCACCGGCGGTCTGGGTCCCACGGCAGACGACCTGACCAAGGAGACCGTTGCCGCCTGCTATGGCGATACGCTGGTCTTTGACGAGAGCGAGTGGGAGAAGATCACCGGTTATTTTGCCCGCTCCGGCCGGGTGACCACCCCCAACAACCGCAAGCAGGCCATGGTGCCTGTAAAGGGGCATAAGATCATCAACCACCACGGCACCGCCCCCGGTGCATGGTTTGAGCAGGAGGGCCGCTGTGCTGTCCTGATGCCGGGCGTGCCCGGCGAGATGAAGGCCATGTGGAACGAGAGCGTCCGCCCCCTGCTGATGAAGCGCCAGAGCTGCACCCTGCACTCTGTCACCCTGCGGGTGCTGGGCGGCGAGAGCAGCCTGGAATATCAGGTGCGCGATCTGCTGGAAAACGCCAATCCGACTGCCGCTATCTACTGCAAGACCGGTGAGTGCGAGATCCGCATCACCGCCCGGGCTGCTTCCGATGCGGAAGGCGAAAAAATGTGCCGGGAATATGCCAAAAAGTTCTATGATCTGCTGGGCGATGCGGTGTATGATGAGGATGTGGCCGGGCTGGAGGAGACACTGGTGCGCACCTTAAAGGAAAAGGGGCTCACAATCTCCACCGCCGAGAGCTGCACCGGCGGGCTGATCGCACAGCGTATCACCTCGGTGCCGGGCTCCAGTGAAGTGTTCGGCTACGGCTTTGTGACCTATTGGGAGGCCGCCAAGGCCAGGCTGGTGGGCGTGGAACCGGATGTCATTACAAAGTACAATGTGGTGTCGGCCCCTGTGGCTGCCCAGATGGCGCTGGGGGCCGCACAGGCCGCCGGTGCTGAGATCGGCATCAGCGTGACCGGTGTGGCCGGGCCGACCGGCGGAGATGCCCTTCGCCCGGTGGGCACGGTGTATCTGGGCGCGGCCCGGGGCGAGACGGTGTATGTAAAAAAGCTGTCCGTCTCCCGGCCCGACCGTGCATTGGTGCGTGCCCGTGCCGCGCAGGCCGCCCTGGAGCTGGCCCTGCGGCTGGCACAGGGAAAAGTTCCCGCAGGCACAGAGCCCCTTGCCCGGGACGCACAGCACAGCGCCGAAGCGCTGGACAAGCTGAACGAGGTGTTCCTGGGCCACTAAAAGGCAGGGGGAATGCAGGGTGACACAGCAACAGGAGACCGGGTGTGTGCTGCGGCTGTTCGGTGCGCAGTCCACAGCGGTGGGCAAAACGGTGGAAAACTTTCCGCCCCAGTGGCGGGCCGCAGCCCAGTGGAAGAGCCGGGGCGCGGAAACGCTGGTGGCCCTGCAGGCACAGAGCCATTCCGGACTGAAAAAGGCCGCGCAGGCCCTGCGGCAGGCGTTTTCGGCAGACCTGTACGGGGCAGGGGAGACCACTCTGCCTGCCGCCGTGGTGGAGGCGCTGGAACGGCACGATAAACTGCTCATTTGTGCGGATGCTGCCGCCGGTGCCCTGCTGGAAGCCCGGTTCGAGAACCTGCCCGGGGCCGAGAAGGTCTTTGATTTCGGCGCGGTGAGCTATGCCAACCCCAAGACCGGCCCGCTGATCGAAAAGCGTGCCCGCCTGCCCAAGGACTGCACCGACCCGCTCCGGCAGGCGCTGGCCCGGGCTCAGGCTGCCCGCCGCGTGGTGGGGGCAGATCTCTCCGCCGCCTGTGCCGAGCGGGAAAATGATTGTGTGCTGGTGCTCAGCTGCAGGAAGGGCTGCTTTCTGCGCACCGTCCCGGCGGGGGAGAATCCCGCCCTCTGGCTGCTGGATATCATCCGGCGCACGGCGGCAAACAAGCCTCAGGCTGAGGGGACAGGCTTCCTGCCTGCCCGCAGGGCTGCAAAGAAGGATGTTCTGCCCAGCCCCCAGCCTAAGCGGCATCCCCTGCGCCGGGTGTGCATGACGCTGCTGGTGCTGGTTCTGCTGGCGGCTCTTGCTGTGGTGGGGGCGTGGGAATATACCAACGGCAATTTCTACGCTCTGCCGGAACAGCTGCACACCCTGCTGACGGAGCACGTTCCCCGCCCGGGGGCGACATTGGTATAGGACCGACCCTCTCCGGCATTGCGCAGCAATGACGGAGAGGGTCTTTTTTTCTAAATTAACAGAAAGTTCACCCAAAAAACGGATAAAATCTATCCATCGGGTTTGACGGGTTTTCAGCTTTGGTGTATCATATAAACAGTATGTGGTTTTTCCGCTGTTGGGCGGTCTGCCGCCCCGATTTTTGATAGATGAGGTGTAACAATGTCCCTTGCTGAAAAACTCTTTGGCAGCTTCTCTGACCGGGAGCTGAAAAAGATCAATCCCATTACCAAAAAGGTGCTGGCACTGGAAACAAAGTATCAGCCGATGTCCGATGCCGAGCTGCAGGCGCAGACCCCGGCCCTGAAAGAGCGGCTGGCAAATGGCGAGACGCTGGATGATATCCTGCCCGATGCCTTTGCTGTCTGCCGCGAAGCTGCCTGGCGTGTGCTGGGCATGAAGCACTTCCCTGTGCAGATCATGGGCGGCATTGCCCTGCACCGCGGCTCCATTGCCGAGATGCAGACCGGTGAAGGCAAGACCCTGGTGGCCACCCTGCCCGCCTACCTGAACGCCCTGACCGGCGAGGGTGTGCACATCGTCACCGTCAACGATTACCTGGCCAAGCGCGACAGCGAGTGGATGGGCAAGCTCTACCGTTGGCTGGGCCTGAATGTCGGCCTGATCGTGCAGGGCATCGATGGCGATGCCCGCCGCCGTGCCTACAACGCCGATATCACTTACGGCACCAACAATGAGTACGGCTTCGACTACCTGCGCGACAACATGGTGACCTATAAGGACAACATGGTGCAGCGCGGCCACGTCTTTGCCATCGTCGATGAGGTGGACTCCATCCTGATCGATGAGGCCCGCACCCCTTTGATCATCTCCGGCAAGGGCGAGGATTCCTCCAGCCTGTACACCCAGGTGGACCGCTTCGTCCGCACCCTGCACAAGAGTGTGGTGGTCGAGCTGGAAGATAAGGTGGAGACCGATGAGCAGACCGACGGCGATTATGTCGTGGACGAAAAGCACAAGACCTGCACCCTGACCGCCAAGGGTATCCAGAAGGCCGAGGAATACTTCAAGGTCGAGAACCTGGCCGCTGCTGAGAATATGACCCTGGCCCACCACATCGATCAGGCCATCAAGGCTTACGGCGTGATGCAGAAGGATATCGACTATGTCGTGAAGAACGGCGAGGTCATCATTGTGGACGAGTTCACCGGCCGCCTGATGATCGGCCGCCGCTACAACGAGGGCCTGCATCAGGCCATTGAGGCCAAGGAGGGCGTGAAGATCGCCGCCGAGAGCAAGACGCTGGCGACCATCACCTTCCAGAACTACTTCCGCATGTACAAGAAGCTGTCCGGTATGACCGGTACCGCCAAGACGGAAGCCACCGAGTTCACCGAGATCTACGGCCTGAACATCGTCACCGTGCCCACCAACCGCCCCAACATCCGCAAGGATTACCCGGACGCGGTCTACAAGACCGTCAACGGCAAGTACAAGGCTGTCATCGAGCAGGTGCTGGAATGCCACAAGAACGGTCAGCCGGTTCTGGTGGGTACCGTCAGCGTGGAAAAGAGCGAGACGCTGGCCAAAATGCTGCAGAAGTACACCCGCGATTTCAATGTTCTGAACGCCAAGAACCACGAGCGCGAGGCTGAGATCGTGGCGCAGGCCGGCAAAAAGGGTGCCATCACCATTGCCACCAACATGGCAGGCCGTGGTACCGATATCATGCTGGGCGGCAACGCCGAGTTCATGGCCAAGGCCCAGATGCGCAGGGAACACTTCTGTGAGAACCTGCTCGACCCCGAAAAGCCGCAGGATGCCGACCCGAATGCGGTGGAGCTCCTGCTGACTGAGGCCGACGGCCACGGCGACACCAACGATGAAAAGATCCTGGCGGTGCGGAAACGGTTTGAGGAGCTGTATGCCCAGTACAAGCCGGCCATCAGCGCCGAGGCAGAGGAAGTGCGCAAGGCCGGTGGTCTGTTCATCATCGGTACGGAGCGGCACGAGAGCCGCCGCATCGATAACCAGCTGCGCGGCCGTGCAGGCCGTCAGGGCGACCCCGGCGCGTCCCGCTTCTACCTGAGCCTGGAAGATGACCTGATGCGCCTGTTCGGTGGTGACCGTGTTTCCAGCCTGATGGATACCCTCAAGCTGGACGAGGATACCCCCATTGAGAACCGGATGATCACCAATACGCTGGAGAGCGCCCAGAAAAAGCTGGAGGGCCGCAACTTTGAGATCCGTAAGAACGTGCTGAAGTACGACGACGTGATGAATCAGCAGCGCGAGATCATCTATGGCCAGCGCCGCAAGGTGCTGGACGGTGAGGATATCAGCACCGAGATGCACAACATGCTGCGGGAGAACATCGATTCCAGCTGCAAGCAGTTCCTGGCCGGAGATGTGAAGGACGAGTGGGACTTTGGTGCCCTGCGCCGCCACTATCAGGGCTGGCTGACCACCGATGCCGACTTCCACTACACTGTGGCCGATTACGACAGCCTCTCCCAGAAGGGCATCGCCGATCTGCTCTACGACCGCGGAATGCAGATCCTGCAGGCCAAGGAGGTGCGGTACGGCGCACCGGTTATGCGTGAGCTGGAGCGCATCTGCCTGCTCAAGTGCGTGGACCGGATGTGGATGGATCACATCGACAACATGGACCAGCTGCGGCAGGGCATCGCCCTCCGCGGCTACGGCCAGAAGGACCCCGTGGTGGAGTACCGCATCGAGGGCTTTGACATGTTCGACCAGATGGTGGATTCCATCCGGGAGTCCAGCATCAAGATGCTGCTGACCATCGAGGTGCGGCAGGCCGGTGCAGCTCCCAAACGGGAGCAGGTGGCCAAGCCCACCGGCGAGGGCTTTGTACCCGGCAACGGCGCGCCCGGTGTCAAGGGTGCCCCCAAGGGTCAGCCTGTCCGGGTCATCAAGATCGGCCGCAATGACCCCTGCCCCTGCGGCAGCGGTCTCAAGTGGAAAAAGTGCACCTGCGCCCAGTATCACCCCGAAGGAAGCAACGGCGGGGAAAACTGAGCTAGCAACTAAAAATAGTTGCAAATAAAGAAAAACGTGCTATACTGGAAGTAGGATGAGGATATGGGGCAGAAAGAAAAGCTGATCGAGCGGCTGAAAGCCAAGCCAAAGACTTTTACCTTTGATGATGCCGAAAGCCTGCTGCGATATTTTGGGTATGAGCGCTCCAACAAGGGCCGTACCAGCGGTTCCCGCATTGTGTTCGTATCGGAACAGTATCCACCGATCTTGATGCATAAACCCCATCCCCGAAAAGAACTGTTGGAATATCAGGTCAAGCAATTGATTCAAATTCTGGAACAGGAGGGACTTCTGTGAATAACACGATGGAGTACAAGGGCTATGTTGGCAGTGTGGAGTTCTCGGAGGAAGATGGCCTGTTTTATGGCAAGGTCATGGGGATCCGGGCTCTGATCTCTTACGAGGGCAGCACCGCTGCAGAGCTGGTAAATGATTTCCACGGTGCAGTGGATGATTATCTGGCATTGTGCGAGGAAAAACACACCGAACCGGAACGTGCCTATAAGGGGAGCTTCAATGTCCGCATTTCCCCGGAATTGCACAAGCAGGCGGTCATTTTTGCAATGGCCCACAATATGAGTCTGAACAGTCTGGTGGAAAATTCCATTGAACAGGCTGTCCATGCAGGCTGAAAATCAAACAGAACGGGAGCTGACTGATATGTTGACTGCAAAAGAACTGCTGGGCCGTGCCCAGGCGCTGGAACCCCAGCTGGTGGAGTGGCGGCGCACCCTGCACCGTCACCCGGAGGTGGGCTTTGATCTGACCCAGACCAAGGCACTGGTGAAAAAGGCCCTGACCGAGATGGGCTACGAGCCCAAGGACTGCGGCAAGGCCGGTGTCATTGCGCTGGCAGGCGGCAAAAAGCCCGGCAAGACCATCCTGCTGCGGGGCGATATGGATGCCCTGCCCATTCAGGAGGAATCCGGCGTGGATTACGCTTCCGAGGTGCCGGGCAAGATGCACGGCTGCGGCCACGATATGCACACGGCAATGATGCTGGGTGCTGCCCAGCTGCTCAAGGAGCACGAGGATGAGATCGAGGGCACCGTCAAGCTGGAGTTCCAGCCCGCCGAGGAGATCTTCCAGGGCTCGCCCGATATGATCGCCAACGGCCTGCTGGAAAACCCCAGCGTGGATGCGGCAGTCATGTTCCATGTGCTGGGCGGAATGCCCATCCCCGCCGGTGTGGTGCTGGTGCCTGCCTGCGGCGGCATCACCATGGCAAGCTGTGAGCAGTATCACATCATCGTCCACGGCAAGGGCGGCCACGGTTCCATGCCGGAAAAGTGCATCGACCCCATCACGGCGGCGGCGCACATCCACATTGCCCTGCAGGAGATCAACAGCCGGGAGCTGGATGCCCACAGCTTTGGCGTGTTCACCACCGGCCGCTTCCAGGCGGGCGCGGCCTCCAATGTCATCCCGGACAGCGCGGAGATGTGGGGCACCATCCGCACCACCGACCCCGAGGGCGCGGTGACGGAGCTGCTGCACAAGCGGATGACCGAGATCGTGCAGGGGGTGGCTACGGCTTACCGCTGCACCGCCGAGATCACCTTCAGTGATTACTGCCCCTGCATGGTGGTGGACAAGGAGCTTGCCGGCAACGCCCTGACCTATATGGGTGAGCTGCTGGGCAAGGGTGCAATGGATATGACCCCGATGACCGGCGGCAAGCCCGGCGGCGGCAGCGAGGATTTCGCGTTCGTCAGCCACGAGGTGCCCACCGTGAGCATGTTCCTGACGGCGGGCAACGCCAACGAGGGCTACACCTACGGCCAGCATCACCCCAAGGTGAAGTTTGATGACAGTGTCCTCTTTGAGGGCAGCGCGGCCTATGCCTATATGGCCCTGCGCTGGCTGCAGGAGCACAAGTGATCGGATAAAAACAAAGACCTCCTCTGGAAAACGGCCAGAGGAGGTCTTTCTATATTATGGGCAAAAAGGCCGAGCAACGGAAAAGCCTTTGCCTTATGAATCTGTCTTGTCTGCCTGCTCGATCAGGCTTCCAGGAACACTTTGCGCAGGGAGGTGTTGGTCTCCACGATCTTCACCAGCAGCACGCCCAGCACGGTGCAGCTGATCAGCTCACCGATGCCGACGGAGATGCCGTTGGTGATGCAGGCCAGCCACAGCGGAGCGGAGGAAGAAGGATCGGGGAACATGACGGCGATCTCAATGCCGATGATGACAGCATTGAAGAGCACGGGCGGCAGGGAAGGCACGATGGCCAGACCCTTGAAGCGGACGTTCCGCAGTTTGTAAGTCACAACACAGGCCAGCAGGGTGGCCAGGGTGCCAAAGATAACATCCACGATGGTGGAGCCCAGCAGGTTTGCCAGGAAGCAGCCCAGCACCACGCCCACGATGTACTCGGCACCGAACACGGGCAGCAGGCAGAGGGCCTCGGCAACACGCACCTGCACCGCACCGTAGGAGAACGGCTGCAGCGCCATGCAGAGCACCACATAGAGAGCTGCGACCACAGCGCAGCGGGCCAGTTTGCGGACAGTGAAATTCTGATTCATAACAATACTCCGGCGGATGAATTTTGACCGCACAGGGACCGCCAGCCCTATGGGTTTGGCCCGGCACGGTTCGAGACACGCCGGGGAGCCTAAAATCCTAAGTTGCTCTTTCAGGTTGCCGCGCAAAAGCACAGCAAAAGGGAGTATAGCACAAATTGCCGCAAAATGCAACGGCCTGAAAACAAAAAAGAACTGCCGCAGCGGGCAGTTCTCAGAAAAAACTCAGCGTGCGTGGCCAACGTAGACCAGAGCAATGGTATCGGGGCCGGTGTTGGCGGAAACAACGCCGCCCAGCGGGAAGGTGATGAGCGGGTCCTTGCCGAACGCCTTGCGGCAGGCCTTGATCAGATCATCCTTCTGGGGGATGTTGGTGTGGCCGATCATATAATCAAAGTCCTCCACACCCTCGCTGCGCTTTTTGGCCAGCTCCACCATGGCGGGCACGACCTTGTCATCGCCGCGTACCTTGGCCTCCACTTTGGTCTTTCCGTCGATCAGGGTGATGATGGGGCGGATGCCCATCAGCTCGCCCATGACAGCGGCGGCGGCAGAGATGCGGCCGCTCTTCTTCATCTGCTTCAGGCTGTAAGGTCCGAGAACGATCTCCATCTTGTCCATCTGGGTCTCGAACTCCTGAATGACGTGGCTGATCTCCGCACCATTCTGCAGCTTGCGCGCCATCTCACAGACATACCAGCCAAAGGGCATGGAGTAGGTGTGCGGGTCTAGCAGATGGATCCGCAGGTGGTGCTCCGGGCGCTCCTCCCGCAGCATCCCCTGGGCCATCACGGCGTTGTTGTAGGTGGAGGAGCCGCTGCGGTTGATGGGTACATGGATCACATCGGTGTAGCCCTCGTCCACATACTGGCAGTACTTTTCGCAGAACTGGATGGGGGTGATGGCAGCCGTGGAGGGAATGCCTTTGGCGGCGCGCATCTTTTCGTAGAACTCCTCATTGGTGCAGCTCTCACGCTCGATATAGTCTACATCATCCAGCAGGATGTGAAAGCTCATAATATCAATGCCGTACTTCTCGGCCAGCTCCTGCGGAATATCGCAGGAGGAATCGGTCAGGATCGCGATTTTGCTCATAATGTCCCTCATTTCCATTCATATTCTCGCAGGCGGCCATGATCCAGCAGCTCCGGAAAATCCCACTGGCGCAGGACCTCATACACACCCACAGCCACACTGTTGGAAAGGTTCAGGCTGCGGCAGGTATCCCGCATGGGCATCCGGATGCAGTGCTCCTGGTTGGCCGCCAGCAGTGCCTCGGGCAGGCCGGCATCCTCCCGTCCGAACACAAGGTAGGCCCCGTCCGGGTACTGGATGTCGGTGTAGCGCTGGGGCGCTTTGGTGGTAAAGTAGTAGAACGGGCCTTTGTTCCGGGCAAAGAAATCCTCCAGCCCATCATAGTAATTGATGTCGAGGTAGTGCCAGTAGTCCAGCCCGGCATGCTTGAGCTTTTTGTCATCGATGGCAAAGCCCATGGGCCCCACCAGATGCAGGCGGCAGGCCGTGCAGGCACAGGTGCGGGCCACGTTGCCGGTGTTCTGGGGGATACGCGGCTCTACCAGAACGATGTTCAGGGTCGGTTTTTCGCTCATGGCGGCCTCCTCAGTCATTCCAGCTCACCGGGCAGAGCCGGGGCAGCAGGGGCTCGAACCAGACACCGTACCGGGTATCCTGATCGGCGGGGGTCTGCTGAATGGCCAGCGAGACGAACTCGGCGGCGTTGTCGGCGGCGGCGCTCAGGGCGTTGCCCTGGATCAGCGAGCCAATGAGCACGGCACCGTACAGGTCGCCCGTGCCCGGGAAGCTGCGGCTGATGTGCAGCTTTTTGATGACGAAGCGCTCGCGGCCGGAACCTGCGCAGCCGATGTACTTGCCCAGTGCGAGGCCGGTGACCACTGCGCTGGGGGCCAGTGTCAGCAGCTCGTCGGCCAGCGCCTGAGCGGAAGCGTCGTCAAACGTGTCGGTCTGGGGCTCCCGCTCCAGCAGCAGGGCGGCCTCGGTGGCGTTGGGCAGGATCAGGTCTGCCCGGCGGCAGAGCCCGCGCATCCGGTCGATGAGAGCCGGGGTCACTGTGGAGTAGGCTTTGCCGTTGTCCCCCATCACAGGGTCCACCACCTTGCGGGCAGCAGGCCAGAGATCGAACGCCTTTTCGGCCAGCGCCACCTGCTCCTCGCCGCCTAAGTAGCCGGTGTAGATACAGTCAAACTCCACACCCAGCTCCCGGTAGTGCTCCAGAGCGGCCAGCCCGTAGGCGGCACCGTCCAGCCGTGCCGGTGTGCCCAGACCGCCCGTGTGGGTGGAGAACACCACAGTGGGCAGGGCCACAGGCTGGCAGCCCATAACGGACAGCACCGGCAGGATGACCGCCAGGCTGCACCGGCCCATGCCGGAGAGGTCGTGAATGCAGAGAATTTTTTTCGGTTCAGTCGGTTTCAACAAAAAGGATCCTCCTTTGCGCCATCCACGGGCCGCACAGGGCCCAGTTTCTCAGCGTATGATACAGTATACCACATTTTGCGGGACAAAAAAAGCGCATACCGGATTCTTTACAGGAAATACTAGCCACAGCGGCAAAAAATCACACAGTGGAAAGGAGAGAGCCACATGAAAAACACAAATCGTCAGCCTTCCTCCGGCAGTGTTCTGCTGGGCATGGCGGCAGGCGCGGCCCTGGGGGCCGTGGGCACCATGGCAATGGCACAGAACCAGCGGCAGGTCAAGCGCACCGCACGCAAGCTGGCCAAGGGCGCGGAACGCGCCATGAGCCAGCTGGATACCATGGTCACGGATCTCGTGGAGCGCAGGATGGACCTGTGAGGAAAAACAAAAAGGCAGGGCCCGCGGGCTCTGCCTTTTTGCTTGCCATTTACTTCTGGTTCCAGATACACATCCGGGCACTGGTGTTGATCTCGCCCAGGACCTGCAGGTCCATCTGAATGTTGCAGGTCACAAGGACCGATTTGTTCACGTCGCTGCCGGTGAGCACCGAGGCGGGCAGGTTCTTGATGGTGAGCACCGCCGTGGCCTTGTTGAAATCACCGGTCAGGGTGCCGTCGTAGGTCACATCGCCGATGGTCAGGCCGGACAGATAGCCGGTGACACCCAGCTTGGATACCTGCATGACCGGCAGGCTCAGGGTATAAGTGCCGTTGGCCTGCCGGGTGAGGGTGGCGGTGCGGTTGGAATCGATGCCGCTGTTGGCCATGGATTCCTTATCGGAGCGTTCCTTCCAGAATTTTACACCGACATTCTGGCTGCTGGCGGCACCGGCACTGACAGCCAGCACCAACAGCAGCACCAGCGAGATCAGCGCTGCGCCGGAGCGTTTGAATGTATTTTTCATAAAGATCAACCTTTCCTGGCCGCGCGTGTGCGGCCTGCTCTGGTGTCCTGTTGGGGCAGAACACAGGGTTTGTCAACGCTAAAATATCACGCCAGCGATAATATGTCAATCTGCTTCGTGAGCTTTTCACAAAAAAGTTTCACTTATGAAATTAAAACTAGAAAAAATATCCGCTCCCCTGTGCGGGAAGCGGATATTGTAAAACCTCTCAGGCTCTTTGCGCCAGATTCCGTAATAGGGGAGGCAAGCCGCAGGTGACGGAGAGATTACAGTTCAAAATTGGGGTCGTCCTTCAGAACGTGGATCTCGCTCATATAGGGGCTCTGCTCAGGGTCAGTGAAGGGAGCTTCCTTCATATACTTGTTCAGCTGGATGGCGGTGCGTGCGGGGTCGGCAATGGTGCCTGCGCCGCCGATGCAGCCGCCGGGGCAGCCCATGCCCTCCAGCAGGTAACCGTTGTACTTGCCGGCCTTGGCCAGCATCAGCAGCTTCTTGCAGTCGGCCAGACCCTGTGCAGAGGCGATCTTGACCTCCATATCGGGGTGCCATTCCTTGATCTTGTTGGCAACGGCATTGGCAACGCCGCCGGACTGTGCGAAGCCGCGGCCTGCAGCAGAGGCGGAGCAGAGTGCTGCCTCGTTCTCATCCACTTCCAGCAGATCGATGTCCAGATCCTTGCCCTCGATGATACCGGCCAGCTCCTCAAAGGTCAGCACAAAGTCCACGTCAGAGCGGACCGTGCGGCGGGAAGCTTCCAGCTTCTTGGCGGCGCAGGGGCCGATGAAGCACATGCGGGCGGTGGGATCTTTCTGCTTCATCATGCGGGCGGTGAACACCATGGGGGTCATGGTCATGGAGATGTTCTTGGCCAGAGCGGGGAAGGCGGTCTTTGCCATCATGCTCCATGCCGGGCAGCAGGAGGTGGCCATGAAGTCCAGCTTCCCGGGAACTTCCTCCAGGAAGTCGTGGGCCTCGTCCACGGTGCACAGGTCAGCACCGATGGCGACCTCCACGACATCGTAGAAGCCGATGGCCTTCAGGGCAGCCTTCAGCTTGCCGGTGGAAGCCAGAGAGGGGAACTGGTTGATAAAGGCGGGAGCGACCAGTGCATAGATGCGGTCGCCGCGGTTGAAGCCCTGGATCAGCTGATAGATCTGGCCCTTGTCGGCAATAGCGCCGAAGGGGCAGTTCACCAGACACTGACCGCAGGATACGCACTTGCTGTAATCGATCTCGGCACGGCCCAGCTCGTCAGAGTGGATCGCACCCATGCCGCAGGCAGCGGCGCAGGGACGCTCGGTCTTGACGATGGCGTTGTAGGGGCAGACAGTGGCACAGCGGCCGCACTTGATGCACTTTTCCTGATCGATGGTGGAACGGCCGCTCTCCCAGGTGATGGCCTTCTTGGGGCAGACTTCCATACAGGGGTGGGCCAGACAGCCCTGGCACAGGTCAGAGACCTTGACCAGCTTCTCGGGGCAGCGGTTGCAGGCGAACTTGATCACATTCACCAGCGGGGGATCATAGTACTTATCGGCAATGGAAGCATCCTCCAGGCCGGAGACCACACTGTTGTGCTCGTCCATGCGGCGGGTGGGCAGGCCCATGGCCAGACGGACACGCTCCTCGACGATGGCGCGCTCCAGGAAGATGTCCTTGCGCAGCTTGCCTTCCTCACCGGGGATAATGGTGTAGGGGATCTTGCGCATCAGGTGGTTGGCCTGCTCGCCCTTGACGTTGGCGTAAGCCATGCGGGCAACCTCGGTAAACACCTGACGGCGGATCTGAATGACTGTGGTATTGATTCCTCGAAAACTCATTCCAATCTCTCCTTGTTCAGAAACAGAAAACATCCCGCTGCCGCACTGGACTGCGGCAGGTGGAATTCGCTTTGCTCCGGGCCGGCTGGTACCGCACCGCTGCAACCGGCGCTCCGTCCCAGATATCCAGTTTCATTTTAACATAAACGGGCCTGCGTGAAAAGAGAAAATTTCAAATATGTTAAAGAATTAGCAAATAGTACAGGACGCACAAGATTTAACGGACTTTTTTAGCAGAGTGCTGCACGGACGCGCTCGCCATCGTACTCGCCCAGCCTGACGTGAACGATCTCGCCGCTCTTGTGGCCGGGGGCAGAGACCACCACCGGGATGTACAGCCGGGTGTAGCCTGTGAACAGCGTCTCGGAGAGGGGTGTTTCCAGCAGGACCTCGTCCTCGGTGCCGACATGAGCGGCCAGCACCTCCCGGCGGACCTCCTCGGCCAGCGCGTTCATCTCGCGGCTGCGGGCCTGCTTCTCCCGCTCGTGCACCTGCGCCGGAAAATCATAAGCCGGGGTGCCGCTGCGGCGGGAGTAGGGGAACACATGGACCTTCAGGAAGCCGATCTTTTTGAGGAAGGCACAGCTTTCCTCAAAGTCGGCCTGGGTCTCACCGGGGAAGCCGCAGATGCAGTCGGTGGTAAAGCTGACAGGGCGCTCCCCATAGGCGGCGCGGATCTGGTCCACCACCTGGGCGTACTGCTCCGCGGTGTAGACCCGGCGCATCCGGCGCAGGGTGGAGGTGCAGCCGCTCTGCAGGCTGAGGTGGAACTGAGGGCAGAGCTTTTCCACCGCTGCCAGCCGGGTGATGAACTCCGGGGTCAGCATGTCGGGGTCCAGGCTGCCCAGACGGATCCGCTCGATGCCCTCCACCTGAGCGCATTTTTCCACCAGCTCCACCAGATTGGTCCCGGTGTCCAGACCGTAGCTGGGCAGGGAAATGGCGCTGAGCACGACCTCGCGGTAGCCGGAGGCGGCCAGCTGGCGCAGTTCCTTCAGGATGCTGTCCTCGGCGCGGCTGCGCACCGGGCCGCGGGCGCGGGGGATGACGCAGTAGGCACACTGACGGTTGCAGCCATCCTCCACCTTGATAAACGCACGGGTGTGGGTCTCGAACCGCTCCACGGGCAGCTCCTCAAACAGCTCGCCCCGCTGGTGGGGCGTAACGGCAACGATGCGCTCGTGGCCGTCCAGCAGCTTGAGCACATTGTCCAGGATGGCCTTGCGGTCTCCGTTGCCGCAGACGAGATCAGCCTCCATGAACTGGGCGGCCTCCTCGGGGAAAGCCTGAGGATAGCAGCCGGTGAGCACGGTCACGGCACCGGGATTTTCGCGCTTGGCGCGGCGCAGCCACTTGCGGCTCTTCTGGTCGCCGAAGTTGGTCACGGTGCAGCTGTTCACCACAAAAACATCCGCTTCTTCGCCCTCCGGCACGATGGTGAAGCCAGCGCCCCGGAACATCTGCTCCAGCGCGCCGGTCTCGTTCAGGTTGACCTTGCAGCCAAGGGTATAAAAACAAACTCGCATAAAGATCCTCTCAGATGAACGGCCTCACCCTCTCCGTCAGCGCTGACGCGCTGCCACCTCTCCCGAAGGGCGAGGCTTTGGCAATCCATGCAAAGTTACTGGTTTTGTCAAAAGCTCTCCCTTTGGGAGAGCTGGACGCGAAGCGGCCTGAGAGGGTGAGCCAGCTAAAGTGTTTATAAACTCTCCTATTATAGCAGATTTTCATCCCGTAGAAAAGGGCATTGACCCCTCTTTTTTTGCATAGAATGCAACCAGAGACTTTACGCGGGGAGGTACGAGGAATGGAACGGAGAAATTTGGCCCTGCTCTGCGCGGGGGTGCTCTGCTTCTGGCTGTTTGCGCTGGCTGTGGGTACGGCACAGGGGGCCGGGCTGCGGGTGGCCATTGGGGGAACGGGACCGGCAGTGCAGGCGGATGCCCCGGCGGTGCTGGCGGCGGCTCCGGCCAACAGCGGGCTGCAGCTGGAATGCCGGGCGGCAATCCTCATGGAGCCGGAGACAGGCCGTGTGCTCTATGAGAAAGCACCGGATGAGCGGATGCCCATTGCTTCCATCACCAAGCTGATGACCCTGCTGCTGACCTTTGAGGCCATCCGCGGTGGAAAACTGACCCTCGATACCCCCGTGCCGGTGAGTGAGCATGCCTATCACATGGGCGGCAGTCAGATCTGGCTGGAGCCCGGGGAGCAGTTCACGCTGGATGAGATGCTGCGGGCCATCTGCGTTTCCTCAGCCAACGATGCCGCTGTGGCGGTGGCCGAGCTGGTGGGCGGCAGCGAGCCGGTGTTTGTGGAACAGATGAACGCCCGGGCGGCGGAGCTGGGGATGACCAACACCACCTTCCGGAACGCCTGCGGGCTGGACACTGAGGGCCATCTCTCCACGGCGCGGGATGTTGCCGTCCTGAGCCGGTACCTTCTCAATACCTGCCCGGAGCTGCTGCACTATACCGGCATCTGGACGGACAGCCTGCGGAACGGCCAGACCCAGCTGGTGAACACCAACAAGCTCCTGCGCCGGTACAGCGGCATCACCGGGCTCAAGACCGGCACCACCAGCGGGGCGGGGGTCTGCATCAGCGCCAGCGCCACCCGGGACGGCCTGACCCTGATCGCCGTGGTGCTGGGGTCGCCCTCCAGCGCCGACCGGTTCCACTCCGCCACCACCCTGCTGGACTACGGTTTTGCCAACTATGCCGCCGCCCCGCTGCCCACCCTGCCGGAGCGCCCGCTGGCGTTGGCCGTAAAGGGCAGCGCCGAGGACAGCGTGCCGCTGGATTACGCCGCCCTGCCCGAGACGATCCTGATAGAGAAGGGAACGGCCTCTGCCCTGCGGGCTGAACTGACTCTGCCCGAGGAGCTGGAAGCCCCCGTGGAAAAGGGGCAGACAGTGGGAAAGGTGAGCATTTTTCAGGATGATACCTTATTGAATGAATACGAAGTAAAAGCGGCCGCGGATGCCCCGCTGCTGACCTTTGGCGGCGCGCTGGAGCTGCTGTGGCAGTGCCTGCTGGGAGCATAGCAGACAAAAGAAACACATCACCGAATAAAAGCGGTTAGCAGAAACAAAGCGGCGTTGGCGGGCCTGAACAAAAGATGTCAGGACAGCCAAAAGAACACTATTAAAATTGTATGAAATCCGGGGATTTTGGCCTTGACTTTGCACGATTGGAACGGTACACTTATACTAACAAAACCCTCAGGGAGCACGTCCCGTAAAAACGTTTGGAGGTTCTGATAGAATGAGCGTCGTTCTGAATACAAAGCACCTCTCCAGTTTTATCAACGAAGAGGAATATAAGGCCATTTATCCTCAGGTGGAAGCGGCTCACAACCAGCTGGAAGCCAAGAATGGCCCCGGCAATGATTTCCTGGGCTGGATGTATCTGCCCCGCGATTACGACAAGGAAGAGTTTGCCCGCATCAAGGAAGCTGCCAAGAAGATCCGTGAGGACTCCGAGGTGCTGGTGGTTGCCGGCATCGGCGGCAGCTATCTGGGTGCCCGCGCTGTGATCGAGGCCGTCAAGGGCCTGTACCACAACGAGCTGGAGGATGGCCCCAAGATCTACTTCTGCGGCAACAGCATCAGCCCCAGCTATCTGAATGATATCATTGCTCTGTGCAAGGGCAAGAAGTTCTCCATCAATGTCATCTCCAAGTCCGGTACCACCACCGAGACCAGCCTGGCGTTCCGCGTTCTGCGCAAGCTGCTGGAGGATGAGATGGGTGTTGAGGAAGCCAACAAGCGCATCTATGCCACCACGGACCGTGCCAAAGGCACCCTGAAGCAGCTGGCTGACGCGCAGGGGTGGCCCACCTTTGTGGTTCCTGACGATGTGGGCGGCCGCTACTCCGTTCTCTCCGCTGTGGGCCTGCTGCCCATCGCTGCCGCCGGAATCAGCATCGACGAGCTGATGAAGGGCGCATCCGATGCCATGGAGCGCTTCTCCGTGCTGAGCCCGGACAACGACGCTTACAAGTATGCCGCCATCCGCAACATCCTGTACCGCAAGGGCAAGGCTGTTGAGATCCTGGAGTGCTACGAGCCCAACTTCACCCTGATGAACGAGTGGTATAAGCAGCTGTTCGGCGAGAGCGAGGGCAAGGACAACAAGGGCCTGTTCCCCGCAAGCTGCATCTTCTCCACCGACCTGCACTCCATGGGCCAGTTCATCCAGGAAGGCTCCCGCATCATGTTCGAGACCATCGTGGATGTCAAAAAGCCTGCGCAGGATCTGTTCATCGAAGAGCTGGAGGGCAACTTCGACGGCCTGAACTTCCTGGCGGACCAGAATATGAGCGTGGTCAACCGCAAGGCCATGGAGGGCACCATCCTTGCCCACACCGACGGCGGCGTGCCTGAGGTGCTGATCGAGGTGGACGACCTGACTGCTTATAATGTAGGCTACCTCATCTACTTCTTCTGGCGTGCCTGCGCATGCAGCGGCTACCTGCTGAGCGTGAACCCCTTCAACCAGCCGGGTGTCGAGAGCTACAAGAAGAACATGTTCGCTCTGCTGGGCAAGCCGGGTTACGAGAACCTGACCGCCGAGCTGGAAGCAAAGTTGAAGTAAGCAGGAAACAAAAAATGATCTCCCGCCGCAAGGCGTGGAAAATACAGGAGGACAGAACTATGATTAAACTGATTGTTGGTACCAAGGGCTCCGGCAAGACCAAGGCAATGATCGACCAGATCAATGACGCGGTCAAGACCTCCAAGGGCAACGTCGTCGTCGTGGAAAAAGGCATGAAGCTGACTTACGACATCGCCCCCGCTGCACGTCTGATCGATCTGGATGAGTATAAGATCGCCGGCGGCGAGATGCTGTACGGCTTTGTTGCCGGCCTGATGGCAAGCAACTACGATATCACCGACCTGTACATCGACGGCATCCTGAAGGTGCTGGATCACGATATCAACCGTCTGGGCGCTGTGCTGGACGAGATGGCCGCCATTGCAGGCGATTCCGTCAAGGTCACTGTTACTGTCAGTGCTGACGAGGCTGCTCTGCCCCACGACGTGAAAAAGTACCTGTAATTTTCTGAACTGAGCGCATTCCAACGGGCAGGAAACCGGAAAATCAAAATTTTTTCGGTTTTCTGCCTGTTTTGGTGTTGACAAAGGTTGGCTTTGGCGCTATACTAACAAAGCAGCCTTTTATGAGGTGTACTATGCAATTTGACCTGAGAAAGTTTATCGCAACCGGCACACAGCCTTACCATGCAGAGTTTCCCTGTGATTTGTCTGCACGGGACTTTGCCGGTGCAAGGATCGAACAGCCCGTGACGGCCAGCTTTACCGCTGAACCGGATGGCGATGAGGTCCGGATGACACTGCGGGCAAAAGCATTGGTGCACGGAGAGTGCGCCCGCTGTCTGGACCCGGTTGAGCGGGAAGAGACAGTTGAAGCGGAGTGGACAGCAAAGGAGCGGGATCTGGATGACCCGGATTTCGAGCTTCCGCTGGACGAAAAAGGACATCTGGATGTGGATGAATGGCTTGCCCAGGAGTTTATGTTCCAGATCCCCACGGTGCTGCTTTGCAGCGCCGACTGCCCGGGGTTATGCCCCCGGTGCGGTAAGAAGAGGGCAGATTGTACCTGCCCGCCGGAGGAAGACAAAGCCGCTCCTGTTGACGCAAGGCTCGCAATCCTCAAATCACTGCTGAACTGAGAAACCCATCAAGGAGGTGCAAAAATATGGCAGTACCTAAGAGACATCTTTCCAAGGCCCGCCGCGACAAGCGTCGCAGCAATGTTTGGAAGCTGGAGGCCCCCGCACTGGTCAAGTGCAGCAACTGCGGCTCTCTGAAGCTCCCCCACCAGGCATGTGGCAACTGCGGTTACTACAAGGGCGAGGAAGTCATCAAGAAGGCCTAATTTGCGCAAAATTGGTGGCACATTGGTGTTATGTTGAGAAGGGGATGGCGCAATGCCTTCCCCTTCTTTCTTTGTCTGGAGGTGAAATGCAATGGCGATCAAGATCGACCGCATCGACGCGGGCAGTGAAGCCGAGGCGCTGGGCCTGCAGCCCGGCGATGAGCTGCTGAGCGTGGACGAAAATGAGCTGAACGATACGCTGGACTATGATTTTTATACCGACAGCAGCAGCTTTCACCTGAAGGCAAAGGTTGCCGACGGCATCCGGGAGTGGGATGTCCGGCGCGCGGAGCGTGGCCCCTTTGGCTGCGATTTCTCCACCTATCTGGGCGACCAGAAGCATTCCTGCTCCAACCACTGCATGTTCTGCTTCATCGACCAGCTGCCCCCCGGTATGCGCGAGAGCCTGTATTTCAAGGATGATGACGAGCGGCTGAGCTTTCTGTTCGGCAACTACATCACCATGACCAATATGCAGGATCACGAGATCGACCGCATCATCAAGATGCACATCTCGCCCATCAACATCTCGGTGCACACCACCAATCCCCAGCTCCGTGTCCGGATGCTGGCCAACAAGCGGGGCGGCGAGGTGCTCAAGTACCTGCCCCGTCTGGTGGAGGGCGGCATCGCCGTCAACTGTCAGCTGGTGCTCTGCCGGGGCATCAACGATGGCGAAGAGCTTCGCCGCACCCTGGGCGACCTGCTGGAGCTGACCCCTATGGTGCAGAGCATTGCCGCTGTGCCCTGCGGTGTGACGGATTACCGCCAGAATCTGTTCAAGCAGACCCCCTATGATGCCGAGACCAGCGCCGCTGTCATCGACATTATGGAGGAGTTTGGCGATGAATGCAAGCGCCGCCACGGCAAGCGCATCATCTACCCCAGCGATGAGTGGTATCTCAAGGCGGGGCGGCCCATCCCCCCGGCGGAGTTCTATGAGGACTTTGACCAGCTGGAAAACGGCGTGGGTATGATGCGCCTGTTCGAGGATGAATTCCGGGCAGAGCTGGACAGGCCCCACCGCATCTACGGCACCAAGCAGATCGATGTGGTCACCGGCACCATGGCAGGCCCCCTCATCACTGAGCTGATGGACGAGCTCCACCGTCAGTACCCCATGATCGATGTAAAAGTTCACGTTGTCAAGAATAATTTCTTTGGCGGCAACGTGGGCGTGGCGGGGCTTGTCACCGCCACCGATATCATTGCCCAGTGTGAGGGAAAGCTGGAAAGCGGCACCCTGGGCATCCCCGCTGTCATGCTGCGGGAAGAAAAAGATACGTTCCTCGATGATATGACCATTGCCCAGCTGGGCGAACGGCTGGGGGTCAAGATCGAGGTGCTGCCGGTGGGCGGCGGCGATGAGGCAAAAGCCCTGCTCCGCACCGGCCTGCATATTTCGAGAAGAAGAGCATAACGAAAGGAGGAACCCCCTATGAGCAAACCCATCGTAGCAGTGGTCGGCCGCCCCAATGTGGGCAAGTCCACCCTGTTCAATAAGCTCTGCGGCCAGCGTCTGGCCATCGTGGAGGATACCCCGGGCATCACCCGCGACCGCATTTTTGCAAACTGCGAGTGGAGCGGCCACGAGTTCATGCTGGTGGACACCGGCGGCATCGAGCCCAAGGCGACCGAGGGTATTCTGGCCCACATGCGTGAGCAGGCAGAGATCGCCATTGACACCGCTGACTGCATCATCATGGTGGTGGATGTCCGCGACGGCCTGACCGCCGCCGACGAGGAAGTGGCCCACATGCTGCGCCGCAGCCACAAGCCCATCATCCTGGCTGTCAATAAGTGCGATAAGACCGGCGAGGCCCCCATGGAGCTCTACGAGTTCTATAACCTGGGCTTTGACGAGGTGCTGCCCATCTCGTCCGTGCACGGTCACGGCACCGGCGACCTGCTGGACGCTGTCTGCGCCCACCTCGATTTCAGCGAGACCGTGGTGGAGGAGGACCGCATCCCCGTTGCCATCATCGGCCGCCCCAACGTGGGCAAATCCAGCCTGACCAACCGCATTCTGGGCGAGAACCGGATGATCGTTGCCAACGAGGCCGGTACCACCCGTGATGCCATTGACACCCCTGTGGACAACGCCTACGGCAAGTTCATCTTTACCGATACCGCCGGTCTGCGCAAGCGGAGCAACATTTCTGACGGCCTCGAGCGCTATATGGTCGTGCGTGCACTGGCCGCTGTGGAGCGCAGCCGCGTGGCCCTGATCCTGGTGGATGCCACCGTCGGCTTTACCGAGCAGGACAGCAAGGTGGCCGGTTATGCCCACGAGCAGGGCAAGGCCTGCATCATCGTTGTCAACAAGTGGGATGCTGTGGAGGGCAAGGAGACCAACACCATGGAGCATCAGCGCCGGGATTACGCCGATTGCTTCAGCTTCATGGGGTATGCGCCCATCATCTTCATTTCGGCCCAGACCGGCTATAACGTGAACAAGCTGATGCAGCTGATCCGTGACGTGGATGCCCAGAACGGTGCCCGCGTGCCCACCGGTGTCCTGAACGAGATGCTGGCCCGCGCTACCGCCCGGATGCAGCCGCCCAGTGACAAGGGCCGCCGCCTGAAGATCTTCTACCTGACCCAGGCTTCCACCCGTCCCCCGACGTTCGTGGCCTTCGTCAACTCCAAGCAGCTGTTCCATTTCAGCTATCAGCGGTATCTGATCAATCAGATCCGGGAGAACTTTGGTCTGGAACACACGCCCATCCGCCTGGTGATCCGTGAGCGCGGCACCGGCAGCGTCGGCGCAAAAGATGTGTAACAGGGGAGGCGGCTGTTGATGATGACCTTCTTCATCGTTCTGGCTGCCGCTGCGCAGGCTTACCTGCTGGGCAGCGTGGACACCGGCATCCTGGTCAGCAAGTACCTGTACCACGATGATGTCCGCAATCACGGCAGCGGTGCGGCCGGTATGACCAACATGCTGCGCACCTTTGGCAAAAAGGCAGCGGCGCTCACCGCCGCAGGCGACGTGCTGAAAGGCGTTGCAGCTGTCTGCATCGGCCGCTGGCTCTTCGGGTTCCTGCCCGCAGATGCCGCCGTTTCGCCCTATCTGGGCGTGTATCTGACCGCCATTCTGGCCGTGGTGGGCCACACCAAGCCCATCTATTTCGGCTTCAAGGGCGGCAAGGGCGTGCTGGTGGCGGGAGGTGCCATCCTGGCGGTTCAGCCCATCCTCCTGCCGGTGCTGACCGTCGTTTTTCTGCTCTGCCTTGTGCCCACCGGCATGGTGTCGCTGGGCAGCATTGCAATGGCGGCATCCTATCCGGTGCTGACCCTTATCTACGGCCTGCTCAAGGGCTTCGCTGCTGACGACCTCATCGTCTGCGTGGTGGGAGCTGCCATCATGGGCGGCATGGTCATCTGGATGCACCGGGCCAATATCCAGCGCATCCGTGAGGGCAAAGAGTACCGCTTTGGTTCCAAGCATAAGCAGTAACCGGAACAAAAATAACAGCGCATCCTTCGGGCAGAGCCTGCCTGCGGGATGCGCTGTTTTGCGTGGAGGGGGCTGTGCCCGGTCGATGTGCCTGCACGGTCCAGTTTACTGAAAAAACTTTGCAAAAAAGGTTGACAAAGGGCGGTGCAGCTGGTATAATAACACACGTCGCAGGACACAAACTGAATATGTGGGGGATTAGCTCAGCTGGGAGAGCGCTTGCATGGCATGCAAGAGGTCAGCGGTTCGATCCCGCTATTCTCCACCAAAAAAGCACTGTACTTCGTAGGAAGTATGGTGCTTTTCTTTTTGCTGAAGCAAAAAATGGGGGCTGCACTGTTTCGCCTACACCGTTTTCAGATATTTTGCAGGCGGTTCAGTGCAGCCCCCGAGTCATTGGTGCTTCGGCAGGTCAGAGGATGCCGGTTCAGCTGACGATCTCCAGCATCTGATCGAACACCTCTTCCATCTGCCGCACCAGCGTGAACTGGGTGCGGGCGCGGTCAAGGTTGTGGTCGGGTCGGGCGGTGTGGAAATAGTGATCGCCCTCCAGATAGTCGGTCAGAAAGCGGATGCCGCACTCCAGCGTCATCAGCTTGGCACCCCAGGCAAGGCTCTTTTTCTCCGCAGGGCTCATGGAAGCCCCGGCGGTGGAGAGATACCCCTTGGCGAACACCTCGTACAGGTGCAGGTCAAAGTGGACCTTGCTCTGGTCGGGCTCGTCCTCGGCGCAGTCGTTGGCACCGGTGCGGATGGAGTCGCCGAAATCGTAGGCCGACAGGCCCGGCATCACGGTGTCAAGGTCAATGACGCAGATGCCTTTTCCGGTGGCGGCATCGATCAGGACGTTGTTGATCTTGGTGTCGTTGTGGGTGACACGCAGCGGGATCTCACCGGCTGCCAGCAGATCCAGCAGGACATGGCAGTCCTTCTCCCGCGCATGGATGAAGGCGACCTCCGGTGCAATGTCCTTGGCACGGCCCAGCGCATCGGCGGCAAGGGCTTTTTCAAAGTTTGCATAGCGGTTGGGTGTGTCGTGGAAGCGTGCAATGGTTTCGTGGAGGGTAGAGGCCGGATAATCTGCCAGCTGGTTCTGGAATTTGCCCAGGGTCTCGGCAACAGTGCGGAAGTCGGCCTCGCTGCCCACCTGCTGCAGGCAGATGGTGTCCTCCACAAAGTCGTAGGCACGCCACGCGCCGCCCTCGGCATCCAGATGGCAGGCCGCGCCGGACAGGGTGGGAATCACGTTCAGGGTCTCCCGTGCCGGGTCGCCGCCTGCGGCAAGGATCTTCTCCCGCAGATGCCGGGTCACGCCGCAGATGTTCTCCATCAGGCCCACCGGGTCGGTAAAGGTGTCGGTGTTGATGCGCTGCAGGATAAAGCGCTTGGAGTGGTCCTCCCGCCAGACCACGAAGGTATCGTTGATGTGGCCTTCGCCGTAGTGACGGGCATCGCAGACCACAGGCCCGCCAAAATCAAAGGCATTTGCGGCGGCGCGGAGAATGGGTTCGGTAACAGGTTTCATTTTGGGTTCCTCATTTCTTATCCTTCATGCCGTTTGGCAGGTGCAGGGCGTTGTCCCTGCCGCACCTGACGGCGGTATTCGTTGGGGGTCAGGCCTTCCGCCTTGCGGAAGCACTGCGAAAAGTAGCTGGGGGAGGAAAATCCCATCAGCTCGCTGATCTGCGCCAGGCTGTAACCGGTGTTGCCCAGCATATATTTGCTCTCCTCAATGCGGCGGCGGTTCAGGTAGGTGATGGGAGAAATGCCGTACGCCTTCTGGAAGGTATGGGCCAGATAATATTTGTTGATGTGGGCAACCTCGGCAAGGGTATCAAGGGAGATTTCCTCCCGGTAGTTGTTGTCCAGATACCGCTTGATCTCCACGCATTCCCGGTTGTCGGAGCGGGGGGATTCCTCCACCTGCAAAGAGAGGGTGGTGCACCGCACCAGCCAGATGAGCAGAACTTCCAGCAGGTCCTGGCAGACGGTCTCGCAGCCGTCCAGACTGCGGTCCGCCTCAGCCAGCAGCATGTGCAGCAGCGTTACCATCCGCTCCCGGTTCTCCCGGCAGTTGAAGATGGCGTAGGTGGAATCGGCTTTGCCAAACAGGATCTCGATGCCCGAAACGCCCAGTACGATGTATTCCAAAGGCGAGGCGTTCAGGCTCAGCTCGGTGTGCTCCACCTGCGGGTTGACGATGACCATATCATCCGGCTTGACCGGGAACAGCTGCCCGCTGAGCAGAAACTGCCCCTCGCCGCTGAGGCAGTAGAACAGCTCCGTGCAGGAATGGGTGTGGACCGTGCTGTTCCAGTCGCCGCCGAATCTGCTCTTGCTGATGTACAGCAGCCGGAAGGATTCCCGTGGAGCGGGAGCGTGGCGGATATCAAAGCGCTCGGTACTCATAAAAGGCTCCTTTTGAAGCAGACGCAAAAAATATAAAAATAAAAGCAAGATACTAAAAATTAAATGCGAAAAACGCCGCACTGCTTCGTGCATTTTTTCTCATTATAGGGGCAAATAAGAAAAAAAGCAAGCCCTGTTTTTTAGCATGGTAAATATTTTCCTCTGCACAGAAAGACGGAAATGTGTCAAATTGGTTACAGGTTGGGAGAATGTACCAAAACAATGCCGCAAAATTTAGTACTTTTGCTGAAGAAAATGATAAAAAAGCAATATTTATAAAAAATGAAACAACAAAGACCTTGTTGAAAACTGCAAAAACCTCTATATTGGAATCACAAAAAACACAGCCCCTCGGGCAAAACCTGTTTGCTCCGGCTGTGCATGAACGGAACTTTATGATGGAGGACACATTATGAAACGCATTTCTCGTCGCAATTTCCTGAAAGTGGCCGGTGTGGGTGCCGCTGCACTGGGTCTGGCTGCCTGCGGCGGTTCTTCCAGCTCCACAGCTTCCAGCACGGCTTCTTCCGCTGCTGCATCTGCCGCTCCCGCTGAGGACGTGACCATCAAGGTTGCCGCCATCGAGACCGGCTATGGCGCTGATATGTGGAAGAAGGTCACTGAGGCCTTTACCGCCCAGACCGGCATCAAGGTGGAGCTGACCACCGACAAGAAGCTGGAGGATGTCATCGGACCTTCCATGCAGGGCGGCGATTACCCCGACGTGATCCACCTGGCTACCGGCCGTGAGGCTGCCCTGACCGAGCAGTTCATCAAGGGCAACCTGATCGCGGATATCACCGATGTGCTGAGCATGACCGTGCCCGGCGAGAGCAAGAAGGTGAGCGAGAAGATCGCAGGCGGCTTTACCGACACCTCCCTGACCAACCCCTACGGCGACGGCAAGACCTATCTGGCTCCCATGTTCTACAGCCCCTGCGGCCTGTTCTACAACGCCGGTTTCCTGAAGGAAAAGGGCTGGGACGTGCCCACCACCTGGGACGAGATGTGGGAACTGGGCGACAAGGCTGCCGCTGAGGGCACCTACCTGTTCACCTACCCCACCACCGGCTACTTTGATGCGTTCTTCTACGCATTGATGTATGCCGCCGGCGGCCCGGAGTTCTTCAACAAGGCCACCCACTATGAGGAAGGCATCTGGGATACCCCGGAGGCAAAGACCTGCTTTGACATCGTCAACAAGCTGGCTTCCTACACCAACCCCATTACCCCCGCACAGGCCAACGATCAGGACTTTACCCAGAACCAGCAGCTGGTGCTGGACAACAAGGCTCTGTTCATGCCCAACGGCACCTGGATCGTGGGCGAGATGGCCGAGGCTCCCCGTGCGGATGGCTTTGAGTGGGGCATGACCGCCCTGCCCGCTGTCAAGGCCGGCGGCGACCAGTACAGCTACACCTGGTTCGAGCAGGCATGGATTCCGGCTGGTGCCGAGCATCTGGATGCCGCCAAGCAGTTCGTGGCTTACCTGTACAGCGACGAGGCCTGCAAGCTGTTTGCCGAGAGCGGTGCCATCCAGCCTGTGCTGGGCATCGCCGATGATCTGGAAGGCGACAACAAGATGTTCTACTCCATCTACGACAACGGCGCAAAGGCCGCTATGGGCAACTTTGCCTCCTTCAGCGCCATCCCCGGCGTGGAGGTGCGCACCGTGTTCTTTGACCCCGTCAACTCTCTGGTGTCCGGCAGCATGACCGAGCAGCAGTGGATCGACGGCATCAAGTCCGCCAGCGACCAGATGCGTGCCAATATCATCGAATAATTGAACCCTGCCCAGCGGGGGCGGTTTTGACCGCCTCCGCTTTTTGTGGTTTTCGGGTTCCGATAGAAAGGAGCGGTTTGTCTATGAGATCTGACAAAAGCCGCAGACGGTTCGTCTTTCTCTGCGTGGCACCGGCCACGATCCTGTTCTTTCTCTTTATGATCCTGCCCACCCTCAACGTGTTCCGCATGAGCCTGTACGAGCGCGGTGCCTACTCGCCCAACGAGACCTTTGTGGGCCTGAAGAATTTCCAGCACCTGCTCAAGGACACCCAGTTCATCCGCTCCATGCAGAATATGATCCTGCTGGTGGTAGTGGTGACCATCGTCACCTTTGCCTTTGCGCTGGTGTTTGCGGCCATTCTGACCCGGGAAAAGATCAAGGGGCAGAATTTCTTCCGGGTCATCTTCTACATCCCCAACATCCTGTCCGTGGTCGTCATCTCCGGCATCTTCTCGGCCATCTATAAGCCGGAAAACGGTATGCTGAACAGCATCATCGGCCTGTTCCGGGATATGACAGACCCCATCCTCTGGAAGGGCGAAAAGCTGGTCATCCCCTCCATCATCCTCGCCATGGTCTGGCAGGCCGTGGGCTATTACATGGTCATGTATATGGCTTCCATGTCCTCGGTGCCCGCCAGCCTGTACGAGAGCGCCAATCTGGACGGTGCGGGCCGCCTGACCCAGTTCTTCCAGATCACCATCCCCCTCATCTGGACCAACATCCGCACAACCCTGACCTTCTTCATCATCTCCACCATCAACATGGCCTTCCTCTTTGTCAAGGCCATGACCAGCGGCGGGCCCAACGGTGCTTCGGATGTGGCGCTGAGCTATATGTACAGCCAGAAGGACGCGGGCCTGTATGGCTACAGCATGGCCATTGGCGTGGTCATTTTCCTGTTCTCGTTTGCACTGTCCGCCTGTGTCAACAAGGCCACCGACCGCGATCCGCTGGAATTCTAAGGAGGGAAGAAGATGCAGAATACCACCGAAAGATCTTCCCGCTCGGCGGAAGGTCTCTACAAGTTCTTTATCTATTTTGTGCTGGTCCTGCTGGCGGTGATCATCATCGTGCCGGTGGCATGGGTATTCATGGCCTCCATCAAGCAGAACGCGGAGTTCTACGGCAACCCGTGGGCGCTGCCTGCCGGGTTCTACTGGCAGAACTTTGTCAATGCGTGGAACGGAGCCAAGATGGGCGAGTATATGCTCAACTCTGTCATCGTGACCGCATTGGCGCTGGTGCTGCTGCTGGTCATTGCGCTGCCTGCCGCCTACTGCCTGTCCCGCTTCCGGTTCAAGGGCCGCAAACTGCTGAACACCCTGTTTATGGCAGGCCTGTTCATCAATGTCAACTACATCGTGGTGCCCATCTTCCTGATGCTGCGGGACGGCGATGTCTGGCTGAAGAGCCACTTTGGCAGCAGCTTCCTGCTGAACAATCTGGTGGTGCTGGCGGTGGTGTATGCAGCCACAGCCCTGCCTTTTACCATCTATCTGCTTTCGGGCTATTTTGCCACCCTGCCCCATGATTTTGAGGAGGCTGCCTACATCGACGGTGCAAGCTACTTCTCCACCATGACCCGTATCATCTTCCCCATGGCAAAGCCCTCCATCATCACCATCATCCTGTTCAACTTCCTGTCCTTCTGGAACGAGTACATTATTTCCATGACGCTGATGAGCTCCACCAGCGCGCCCCGCACCCTGCCGGTGGGCCTTTTGAATCTGATGCAGGCCCAGCAGAGCGCGGCCCAGTACGGCACCATGTATGCCGGTCTGGTGCTGGTGATGCTGCCCACCCTGATCCTGTACATCTGCGTGCAGAAGCAGCTGACACAGGGCATGACCGTGGGCGGTCTGAAAGGGTAAGGTGACAAACGATGAAAGCATTCTGGAAAAATCATCCCGCCCTGCGTATGGTGCTGATGCTGGTGCTGTTCGTGCTGTCCATCGCGCTGGTGACAGCAGGCTGGAAAATGACCGGGCAGCTGGCCGGTCTTGGCATCATGCTTTTGGGGGTGGCGCTGCTGCTGGCCGTGCTGGCGCTCTATAACGCCCCCTATCGGGATTGAGGATAAGAGAGAGGTAAAGGAGAATTCCCATGGAAGAAAATAGAATGACCGGGCGCGTAACGATCCCGACCGATCTGGACGTGGTGCCCGAAACGCTGCAGATCCTGAAAAAGTGGGGCGCGGATGCCATCCGCGACTGCGACGGCACCGACTTTCCGCAGGAGCTGAAGGATGCCGACGCAAAGATCTACTCCACCTATTACACCACCCGCAAGGACAACGCGTGGGCCAAAGCGAACCCGGACGAGGTGCAGCAGTGCTACATTATGACCGGCTTCTACACCGCCCCCGGTGACACCGTGACCATTCCGCTGATGAAGGGCATCAGCCCGGAGTTGATGCAGGTGAACACCAACGACGATATCACCCGCTGGTGGGAGGTCATGGACCGCACCACAGGGCAGCCGGTGCCCCCGGAGCTGTGGAGCTACGCCGACGGCAGCGTGACGGTGCAGGCCGTGCCGTTCCATGAATATACGGTCAGCTTTCTGGCCTACCTGATCTGGGACCCGGTGCACATGTACAACGCCACCACCAATGGCTGGACCAACTTCGAGCATCAGATCACCTTTGACGTCCGCCAGCCCAAGACCCACAAGTATTCCATGGAGCGTCTGCGGAAGTTCATTGCAGACCACCCCTATGTGAATGTCATCCGCTACACCACCTTCTTCCACCAGTTCACCCTGATCTTCGATGAGCTCAAGCGGGAGAAGTTCGTGGACTGGTACGGCTATTCCGCCTCGGTCAGCCCCTATATCCTGGAGCAGTTCGAGCAGGAGGTGGGCTACAAGTTCCGCCCGGAGTATATCATCGATCAGGGCTACTACAACAACCAGTACCGGGTGCCCAGCAGGGAATTCCGGGATTTCCAGGCCTTCCAGCGCCGGGAGGTGGCAAAGCTGGCCAAAGAGATGGTAGACATCACCCACGAGTGTGGGTGTGAGGCCATGATGTTCCTGGGGGACCACTGGATCGGCACCGAGCCCTTTATGCCGGAGTTCAAGACCATCGGTCTGGATGCCGTGGTGGGCAGCGTGGGCAACGGCTCCACCCTGCGCCTGATCTCGGACATCGAGGGTGTGAAGTACACCGAGGGCCGCTTTTTGCCCTACTTCTTCCCGGACACTTTCCACGAGGGCGGCGACCCGGTGCGGGAGGCCAAGGAAAACTGGGTCACGGCCCGCCGCGCCATCCTGCGCAAGCCCATTGACCGCATCGGCTACGGCGGCTATCTGAAACTGGCGCTGCAGTTCCCGGAGTTCGTGGACTATGTGGAGAGCGTCTGCAGCGAGTTCCGTGAGCTGTATGAGAACATCAAGGGCACCACGCCCTACTGCGTCAAGCGGGTGGCCGTGCTGAACTGCTGGGGCAAGATGCGGGCCTGGGGCTGCCACATGGTGCACCACGCCCTCTACTACAAGCAGAATTACAGCTACTCCGGAGTCATCGAAATGCTGTCCGGCGCGCCCTTTGACGTGAAGTTCATCAGCTTTGAGGACATCAAGAAGGACCCCGCCCTGCTGGATGAGCTGGATGTCATCATCAATGTGGGCGATGCTGACACCGCCCACACCGGCGGCATCTGGTGGGAGGACCCGGAGATCTCCTCCGCGATCCGGAAATTCGTCTGGAACGGCGGCGGCTTCATCGGCGTGGGTGAGCCCTCCGGTCATGCCTATCAGGGCCACATTCTCCAGCTGGCCAGCGTGCTGGGCGTGGAAGAGGAAAACGGCTTCACCCTCAACTACGACAAGTACAATTGGGACGAGCACCCGGACCACTTCATTCTGCAGGATGCCGACCAGCCCATCGACTTTGGCGAGGGTAAGAAGAACATCTACGCCCTCGAGGGGACCGAGGTGCTGGTGCAGCGGAACCGGGAAGTGCAGATGGCGGCCCACGACTTTGGTAAGGGCCGCGCCGTGTACATTAGCGGTGTGCCCTACAGCTTTGCCAACAGCCGCACCCTGTACCGTGCCATCCTGTGGAGCGCCCACAGCGAGGAGGAGCTGCACACCTGGTTCAGCTCCAACTACAATGTGGAAGTGCACGCCTACGTAAAAAATGGCAAGTACTGCGTGGTGAACAACACCTACGAGCCGCAGGACACCACGGTCTACACCACCGATGGAAACCATTTCGACCTGCATCTGGGAGCCAACGAGATCAAATGGTATGAGATCTGAGTTCTCCGTTTCATAAGCAAACACCCCTCTGCATTCCGAAAGGAGCGCAGAGGGGTGTTTGTGTATCCGGGCGGCTCAGCGGGGAGAGCCCAGACGGTATTTGAAATCGTGGTAGCCGAAGCGGGCCAGCGGCTGGGTGGTGCCGTTTTCATGCAGCACCCAGATATCCGGCAGGGGCATCCCGTTGAAGGTGTTGTTCTTGCAGGTGGAATAGATGGCCATGTCGCCGAAGATGAGCCGGTCACCCTCGGTGAGGGGGGTGGCAAAGCTGTAATCGCCCACCACGTCCCCGGCAAGGCAGGTGGGGCCGCCCAGCCGGAAGGTACAGGGCTTTTCCCCCGGCTCGCCCGCGTCCAGCAGGGGCGGGCGGTAGGGCATCTCGATGACATCCGGCGTGTGGCAGGCTGCGGACATGTCCAGAATGGCAAGATGTGTCTGACCATTCTGCAGGGTGTCCAGCACCGTGGTGACGAGGTAGCCTGCGTTCAGCGCCCAGGCCTCGCCCGGTTCCAGATACACCTGCACGCCGTACTTTTCCTGCGTCCCGGTGATACACTTTTCCAACGTGGCAAGGTCGTAATCCGGGCGGGTGATGTGGTGCCCGCCGCCAAAGTTGAGCCACTTCATCCGGGGCAGCAGGTCACCGAATTTCGCTTCCAGCGCGGGCAGGGTGGCCGCCAGCGCGTCGGAATCCTGCTCGCACAGGGTGTGGAAGTGCAGGCCGTCCAGCAGGTCGGGCAGGTCAGGGTGCTGCGCCGCAGCGGCATCCCACTGGGCGCGGGTGGTGCCCAGACGGCTGCCCGGGGCGCAGGGGTCATAGATCTCGTGGCCCTCCTGGGTGGAGTACTCGGGATTCACCCGCAGGCCCACGCTCTTGCCCGCCGCCTTTGCGGCCGGGCCGAACTTTGCCAGCTGGTGGGGCGAGTTGAACACGATGTGGTCAGCGTATTGCAGCAGCTCCTCGAACTGGTCGGCCCGGTAGGCGGCGCAGAACACATGGTTCTCCTTCTCCGGCAGCTCCTCCCTGCCCAGACGGCTCTCGTACAGGCCGCTGGCCTCGGTGCCTGCCAGATAGGGGGCCAGCACCGGGTAGAAATCGTAGTTGGAAAAGGCCTTCTGGGCCAGCAGGATCTTGCAGCCTGTCCGCTGCTGCACGCCCAGCAGGATCTCGCCGTTGCGGCGCAGCCGGGCTTCATCCAGCAGGTAGCAGGGGGTGGGCAGTGCAGCCAGTGTAGCCTCAGAGAGGTTCGCCAGCCCCGCAAAGGGCGGGCGGGTGTCGGCCAGCCGCATCAGTCCACCAGAGCCGGGGCGTGGCTCTCGGAGCGGGGCAGGCCGTACTTGTCCAGAGCATCCAGATACGGGTCCGGATCAAACTCTTCCACGGTGTGCACGCCCTTGGTGGTCCACTTGCCGGTCAGCAGCATCAGCGCGCCGCACATGGCAGGCACACCGGTGGTGTAGCTGATGGCCTGAGAGCCGACCTCCTTGTAGCACTCCTGATGGTCGCAGACGTTGTAGATGTAGTAGGTCTTTTCCTTGCCGTCCTTCTTGCCGGTGAAGATGCAGCCGATGTTGGTCTTGCCCTTGGTGCAGGGGCCGAGGCTGGCGGGGTCGGGCAGCAGGGCCTTGAGGAACTGGATGGGCACGATCTCCTGACCGTTGAAGCTGACCGGGGTGGTGGACAGCATGCCCACGTCCTCCAGACAGCGCATGTGATCGAGGTAGCTCTGGCCGAAGGTCATAAAGAAGCGGATGCGCTTTGCCTCGGGGATGTTCTTGGCCAGAGACTCGATCTCCTCGTGGTGGAGCAGGTACATATCCTTCTGGCCCACCTGATCAAAGTTGTACTCCCGCTTGATGCTCATGGCCGGGATCTCCACCCAGTGGCCGTTCTCCCAGTAGCTGCCGGGGGCAGAGACCTCGCGCAGGTTGATCTCAGGGTTGAAGTTGGTGGCGAAGGCATAGCCGTGGTCGCCGCCGTTGCAGTCCAGAATGTCGATGGTGTCGATGGTGTCGAACTCGTGCTTCTTGGCGTAAGCGCAGTAAGCCTGGGTCACGCCCGGGTCAAAGCCGCTGCCCAGCAGGGCGGTCAGGCCGGCCTCCTCAAACTTCTTGGCGTAGGCCCACTGCCAGCTGTAATCAAAGTAGGCGGAGAAACCGGCCTCCTTGCAGCGCTTCTCGTAAATGGCGCGCCACTCCGGGTCGTCGGTGTTCTCAGGCTCGTAGTTGGCGGTGTCCATGTAGTTCACGCCGCAGGCCAGGCAGGCATCCATGATGGTCAGATCCTGATAGGGCAGGGCGATGTTCATCACCAGATCGGGCTGGTAGTTCTTGATGAGGGCGATGACCTCATCCACGTGGTCGGCATCCACCTGTGCGGTGGTGATCTTGGTGGTAGTCTTGGGGGCCAGCTCGGCGGCCAGCTTGTCGCACTTTGCCTTGGTGCGGCTGGCGATGCAGATCTCGGTGAACACCTCGGGGACCTGGCAGCACTTGTGGATGGCAACGGAGGCCACGCCGCCGCAGCCGATGATCAGAACTTTGCTCATATCGGTTACTCCTTTATCTGTAAAGTTGTCTTTTTACGGTCTGTCCTTATACCTGAAAGCCTGGCCAGCCCTTGTCCAGCGCGATCAGCAGCTCCCGCAGGACCTTGCAGGCCGTGGCTGTGGAAACGCCGGTGGTGTCCAGCGTGGGGGCCAGTTCGTTGAGGTCCGCACCCACGATGTTGGCCTTGGTTACGGTGCGGATGGCTTCCAGCAGCTGCAAAAAGCTCACGCCGCCGGCCTCCGGGGTGCCGGTGCCGGGGAAGCAGGAGGGGTCCAGGCAGTCGAGGTCGATGGTCAGGTAAACGGGCACCTTGCTGGTACAGAGCTGCTCAGTGAGCTGGGCAAGGCCCGTGAAATCGAACTTGTGCATCTCGGTGTGGGCAGCTGCGAACTCGAATTCGGTGCGGTCACCGCTGCGGATGCAGAACTGGTGGATGCGCCCGTCGCCGATGAGGTCATGGCAGCGGCGCAGGACACAGGCGTGGCTGAGCTTTGCGCCCAGATAGTCGTCCCGCAGGTCGGCGTGGGCATCAAAGTGGACGATGTGGAGGTCGGGGTACTTTTCCACCATGGCCCGCACGGCACCCAGCGTGACCAGATGCTCTCCGCCCAGCAGGAGCGGGAACTTGCCGTCGTGCAGGATCTCTGCCGCGCGGCTCTGGATGTCGGCCAGTGCGCTCTCGCTGGAGCCGAAGCAGAGCTCCAGATCGCCGCTGTCGAAGATGTCAAAATCGGTCAGGTCGGCGTTCTGGTAGGGGCTGTAGGTCTCCAGACCGTAGCTCTCGTGCCGGATGGCAGCCGGGCCGAACCGGGCCCCCGGGCGGTAGCTGGTGGTGGAATCGTAGGGGGCACCGTACAGCACGATGCTGGCGGCACGGTAGCTGCTGTCGCAGCCGATAAAGGTTTCAACGTTGGGGTAAAGCATCAGTGTTCCTCCACTTCCCGCAGCATCTCCTCCAGAAAAGCCGGCAGGTAGAATGCTCCGATATGCAGTTTGGTGGTGTAGTACCGGGTGCGCATGTTCAGGGCCTTCCAGGCGGTTGCATCCAGATCATCGATGGGGTGGTACTTCTTGCTGGCAAAGCCGAACAGCCAGTAGCCCGCCGCAAAAGTGGGGATGTGGGCCTGATACACCCGGCTGATGGGGAAGGTGGAAGCAATGCGCTTGTGGCTGCGCTGCATGGCGTTGGCATCCTCGGCGTAGAAGGGGCTGCCCTGCTGGTTGACCATGATGCCGTCCTCTTTCAGGGCGTTGAAGCAGCTGCCGTAGAACTCACGGGTGAACAGGCCCTCGCTGGGGCCGAAGGGATCGGAGGAGTCCACGATGATGAGGTCGTATTCCTCCTCGCACTGGCGGATGAATTTGAGGGCGTTCTCAAAATAGATGTGCACCCGGCGGTCATCCATCCGGCAGGCGTTGCCGGGCAGGTAGGCGCGGCAGGCCTCCACCACCTGGGGGTCCATCTCCACCAGGTCGATGCGCTCCACCCGGTCGTAGCGGGTCAGCTCCCGCACCACGCCGCCGTCGCCCGCGCCGATGACAAGGATATCCTTTGCCTCCCGGTGCACGGCCATGGGCACATGGACGATCATCTCGTCGTAGATGAACTCGTCCCGCTCGGTCAGCATCACATTGCCGTCCAGTGTGAGCACCCGGCCAAACTCGGGCGTTTCAAAAATATCAATGCGCTGGTAATCGCTCTGCTTGGAGTAGAGCTGCTTGTTCACCCGGATGCTGTGCTTCACATCGGGGGTGTGAAATTCCGAAAACCAAAACTCCATCTGCTTTCCCTCCTTATGCCAGAACGTTCAGGTGCAAAATATCAGGGTCCTCGGGGCCGGTCATGCTGCAGCCCTTGGCCTTGGCGTACTCGATATAGTTCAGGATCTCCTTGGTGATGCGCTCGCCGGGGGCCAGAATGGGGATGCCCGGCGGGTAGCACATGACGAACTCGCTGCAGACCATGCCCTCGGTCTCCCGCAGGGGCAGGCTCTTTTTGGGGGCATAGAAGGCCTCCTGCGGGCTGGCAGCCACCACGGGGTCGATGTATTCCTGGCTCAGCAGGCCGGTGCCGTCGGTGTGGTAGCGGCGCTTGATCTCGGCCAGAGCGCTGACCAGCCGCTCGATCTCCTGGGGGCGGTCGCCGATGGAGAGGTAGGCCAGGATGTTGCCGATATCGCCGAACTCGATCTGGATGTCGTACTCGTCCCGCAGGATGTCGTAGACCTCGATGCCGGCAAGGCCGATGTCCAGCGTGTGGACGCTGAGCTTGGTGGTGTCAAAGTCAAAGACAGAGTTGCCGTTGCACAGTTCCTTGCCAAAGGCATAGTAGCCGCCCACGGCGTTGATCTCCTCCCGGGCATACTCGGCCATATCCGCCACCTGATGGAACACCTGCCGCCCCCGCAGGGCAAGGTTGCGGCGGGAGATGTCCAGACTGGACATGAGCAGGTAGCTGCCGGAGGTGGTCTGGGTCAGGTTGATGATCTGCCGCACATAGCCCTGATGCACATTGGGCCCGATGAGCAGCAGACTGCTCTGGGTCAGGCTGCCGCCGCTCTTGTGCATGGAGACCGAGGCCATATCGGCCCCCGCTGCCATAGCGGAAACGGGCAGGCCGTTGCCAAAGTAAAAGTGGGTGCCGTGGGCCTCGTCGGCCAGGCAGAGCATCCCGGCCTCGTGGGCCATCTTCACGATGGCGCGCAGGTCGGAACAGATGCCGTAGTAGGTGGGGTTGTTCACCAGAACGGCCACGGCGTTGGGGTGCTCCTTGATGGCCTTGGCCACCTGCTCCCGCTTCATGCCCAGCGAGATGCCCAGCCGCTTGTCCACCTCGGGATTCACATAGACCGGGACCGCGCCGCAGAGCACCAGCGCGTTCAGCACACTGCGGTGCACATTGCGGGGCAGGATGATCTCATCGCCCCGCTTGCAGGCTGTCAGCACCATGCTCTGCACAGAGCTGGTGGTGCCGCCCACCATTAAAAAGGCGTGGGCTGCGCCAAAGGCATCGGCGGCCAGCTCCTCGGCCTCCCGGATGACCGATACCGGGTGGCAGAGATTATCCAGCGGCTTCATGCTGTTCACGTCCACACCCACGCACTGCTGGCCCAGAAAGGCCGTCAGTTCCGGGTTGCCGCGGCCCCGCTTGTGGCCGGGCACATCAAAAGGTACCACACGCATCTGCCGGAACTGCTCCAGCGCCTCATAAATGGGCGCGCGGCGCTGATCCAGCCGGAACCGTGTACGGTTCTCACTCATCTTTTCTCCTCCGTCCCTGGTTCCGGCGCAGCAAAAAAGCGCAGGCCCACCACACTGGTGCAGACCTGCGCTTGAAAAAGCGTTCTGAACATGCAGACAAAGCCCCTGGTGACACTGGGGAAAACCTCCGCATGGTTCAAAAAGACGGGATGACGAGAGTCTATATAGCAATTACACTTTTACTACTCTTATTGACCGTTTCACAAGTCTGCGCACGTTCTGCGCAATTTCATGGCTGTAAAGGAACCAACTTATAAAATTTGAGCTTTCAACTCAATCAATAATGGCAGCTTGCGCCGCCGGTCGGCAGTGGACCCGGCTGTCCGTATGGCCTTAGCCCCGATGGGCGGTCCCAGGTAATTTGCTTTGAAAAGACTCTGACACGCTTTGTCTCTCAAAATCGATGATATCTTATCATGCTATGAGGGTGGTGTCAATACTTTTTGGGAAAATAAAGCGGAAAATGGGCAAGCGGTTCGCATTATGACAAGGACACTGTAAAGACATGGTAAAAATGTGGCGAAACACTTTGCACAGACACGGCAAAACGCTTTTGCTTGACAAATGAAAGAAATTCTACTATACTGATTCTTACCGGTGCGCCATCGCCAAGCGGTAAGGCAGGGGACTTTGACTCCCCCATCGTAGGTTCGACTCCTGCTGGCGCAACTGAAAAAGAACCCGCAGGGGGCCTGGGGACAGGTTCCGTGCGGGTTTTATTTTTTTGTGAAAAGAGGGTGTTTGTGTGAACGAAGAGAATTCTCTGCTGACCGGGGCAGTGCGGCCCGCGCTGCTGCGGTACGCGCTGCCCATTATCCTGAGCATGGTGGCAACACAGTTTTACGCCGTGGCCGATACCATGATCATCGGCCTGCGGCTGGATGCCGATGCGCTGGCGGCAGTGTCCAACGCTTCCACGGTGCTGATGATCTTTCTGTTCGTCTCCGGCGGCATGGAGCTGGGCGGCGGCCTGCTGGTGGCGGCGGGCAAGCCCACTGCTACAAAGCATGAGATGACAGAGCTGCTGTACAACCTGCTGTTCGTGGATGAGGTCATCGCCCTGTTGACCACGGCAGTGGGCTTTGTGACCCTGCCGGCTCTGCTGCGGCTGATCAACACGCCTGCGGAGATCCTGGATACCGCTGTGCTCTATGGGCGCATCTATCTGATGGGGCTGCCATTTCTGATGCCCTACGATCTGAGCAAAGAGTGTGTCATGGGCTGCGGCGATTCCAAAACGCCGCTCAAGGTCATTGTGGCGACCAGCGTGATGAACATTGTGCTTGACCTTGTTCTGGTGGGGCCCTTCGGGGTGGCCGGTGCGGCGGCTGCCACAGCGGTGGCGCAGGTGGCGGGCGCGGTCTACATGGTGGCGTTTCTGCGCCGCACCCAGATGGATGCGGCTTTCTCGCCCCGGATGCTCAAGGCGCGCTATGCCAGGGATATCTTCCGGCTGTCGGCCCCCAACAGTGTCCAGCAGGCCAGCGGCACCATCATCACCACGGTCAAACAGGGGCTGCTGGGCGGCCTGGGTGTGGAAGCCATTGCAGGCTTCTCCTGCGCAGGCAAGCTGTCCAGCCTGCTGATGATGCCGGTGTTCGGCTTTGTGCAGTCCACAGTGTTCTTTATTGCGCAAAACACAGCCGCCCTTCAGCCGGGCCGTGTAAAAGAGGGCCTGCGGGAAGGGCGGCGGATCTTGTTGGTGTATTCGCTTGGGGTGGTGGCGGTCTGCATCGGCCTGCGGGGACCGCTGCTCCGGCTCTTTACCACCGACCCGGCAGCGGCCAGCTACGGCTGCACCATGCTGGCCTTTGAGTCGGTGACCTACCTGTTTGTGGCACAGAAGCATCTGTTCGAGGCCCGCCTGCGCGGTGCCCAGAAGATGGGGCTGTATCTGGCCTCCAGCCTGGGGCAGATCGCCCTGAACCTGCTGGCCTGTGTGATCCTGGTGCCCCGCATCGGTTTTGCGGGCTTCTGGATGTCCAGCTGGATCAGCGCACCCATCGGAATGCTGCTGGCGGCGGCGCTGGCGAACCTCTCAGGCGCTTCGCACCAGCTCCCCTAATAGGGGGGCTTGCCTCTCCTATTAGGAGAGGGGGCATCCCGCCGGGATGACGGAGAGGTTCAGCCGATCACCTCATACTGAAAATACTCGCACTTGACCTTGCTGCCCACCTCGATCTCGGGCGGCAGCAGGGCCAGCGCAACGGGGTTCAGCTCGTCGCTTTCAATGTCGGTGCGGCGCAGGTTGACATAATCGCCGTCAAAGCTGACAACCTCGTAATACCAGGGGCCCATAGGATACCTTCTTTCATTTGAGCTTTTCTTTGAGCTGTCGCTTTTTGGAGCGGCGGCTTTTTTAATGCTTCCGTCTTTTCTTTTCGTCCCAGGCAAAGTGCCCGGCGTAGAGCAGGAACACGGGCAGGGCGGCAAGGGTGACAGTCCGGCTCAGGCGGATGCCGTCCGGCTGATAGACAAAGTCGATGGTGACCGTTCCAGCGGGGCAGAGGACGGCCATCAGGCCCTCGTCCACCCGCAGGATCTCGGTTTCCTGCCCGTCCACATAGGCCGTGAAGCCGTCATCGTAGGGCACGGAGAAGAACATCAGGTTGGTCCTGTCCAGCGTGGCTTCAGCGTGGAAGCCTGCGCTGGTCATCTCAAATGCGGTACAGGCAGAGGCCCGGCGGTCGGCGCAGTCCTGAGTGTAGCGGGTGTAGGTCAGGTCGTTGAGCTCTGCCGTGGGCAGGGGCGTGAGGTACTGCCCGTAGGCCACCGCATCCTCCTCAGTGAGCACCAGTGCCCGCATGAGCAGGTTGGAGCGGGTGGGGGTCACGGTGTCCTCGTACTGGGCCTCGGTGAGGTAGTAATCGTAGGTGAAGCCCATGGGAACGTAGTTCTGGTTCTCGTAGAGAACATAGCCGTCCAGGGTATCGTAATACGCCCAGCCCTCATCGGCCTCAGCGTGGAACTGCTTCTGATGCGCAAGTGTGGTCAGCAGGTATCTGACGCTGAGCAGGCCGCGCAGGGCGTAGTTGGAGAGCTCGGGCTGACTGCGCACATCCCGCTTGACCCCCAGTGCAGGGTAGAAGCTGAGGATGCTGGGAGCGGCGGTGCTGCCGAAATACTGCAGGCAGCTCTTGTCCAGCCACAGGCCCAGATTGTCGTGGGTCTTGTAGGTGTCAATGCGCCAGTCACCCTCGGGCAGATCCTCCTTCAGGGCCAGCGCGTTGATGTACTGCTCCACAAGGTCACTGTCGGTGTTCCACTGGCCGAACTTGCCAATGCCGATGTGGACGATGCCGAATAGGCAGCTGAACGCCAGCACACCGGCCAGCAGGCGGCGGGCAAAGACCCTGCGCTGCTGCCAGCGCCTGCAGATGCAATGGTAGACGGCCAGCCCGCCCAGACCAAAGGCAAGCACGGCGCAGTACTGGCCCGGATTCTGAAGCACGCCCAGGCTCCACTCTTTGGTGGTGGCATCCTGCACGGGCACCAGTGCAAAGGCCAGCGTAGCGATCATCACAAAGGCAATGCTCCGGGCGGGGCGGGCGAGGTCGAGGCTGGGGTCCTCCCACGCGCTCACCGTCATGGCCGCAAGGATGAGCACCGGCATATAGAACCACCGGGCATAGTAGCTGGAATTGAGGGCATAGAACGCGCTGTTCAGGATGGGCACCAGCGCAAATACCATGCAGACGGCAATGATCCGCTTTTTGCTGTCGCCCTGCCGGGCACGCCAGTAGGCCACCACACCGGCCAGACTGCACAGGGGCAGATAGGCTGTCATGCTGGTCCATTTGATGATGCCCTCAGACCAGATGGAGGTCATATAGGGGGAATCCGGGGGCAGCACCCAGCTCAGCAGGATGGCCAGATACTGCTGGGGCTTGGAATAGGTCAGAAAGCCCCAACCGGAGGAAAGATCGATGGTGCGTGGGTTCTGCAGCACGCTGAGGACAGTGGGCCAGAGCACCACAAAGCCCAGTGCCACGCCCAGCAGGCTCTCAAAGGCCAGCTGACCGAAGAGGCGGGGCGTGAGCCGAAACTCCCCGGCGGAGAGCTTGCAGACGAAGTAGATGACAAGGAAGAGCACCTGCCCCACAAAGAAGAAGTAGTTGTTGAGCAGGTTCACCGCCACCCAGAAGGCAAACCATCCGTGGCGGTGCTCGTAAATGGTCTCATCCAGTGCCCAGAGCATCCAGGGGAAGAGGGCCAGCACATCGATGAAGTGGTTGAAGAAGATGTTGTACAGCCCCCAGCCCGAAAAGGCGTAGAGGGCCGCACCCAGCACCGCAAAGTTCGGGTCTTTGACGTAGCGGCGCAGGTACAGATACGCGCCGCCGCCCGCCACCGCGAACTTGAGCACCAGCAGCGGTACCATGAGGTAGGGGAGCCAGTTCTGCGGGAAGAGCAGGGAAAACCAGAAGAAGGGGGAGCCGTACAGGTAGAACGAATAGGCGTTCATGGTTCCGCTGCCCAGGTCAGTTGCCCAGGAAAAGGTATTCTTCACGCCTCCGTATCCGGCGGGGTAGCCTGCCCCCTTGAGAAAGCCGTTCATGTAGCGGTAAAAGCTGATCTGCTGGCTGTTGAAATCGCCTGCATAGTGGAAAAAGCCGCCGTCCAGCAGATAGAACGGCAGGAAGATGAGGGCGGCTGTCAGGGCACAGAGCCCCACGGTGAGCCAGAACTTGTCCTGCTTCTGCCCCAGCATCCGGGGCGAAGAATGAAATGCAGTCATGCGTCAGTCCTCTTTTCAGTATCGGAAATTTCCCGCTTACGGGAACGGCACCTCGCGGGTGTCATCGGGGTCCTGCGCGGCCCTGCGCTGCTGCTCGAACACCGCGTCGATGAGGGTGTCGAGGTCAGAGAGGCGGCTCAGCTCACAGCAGTAGCGCCGCAGGCTGGCGGCCCCCTTCAGGCCCTTCATGTAGTGCATGGTCTGGGCCCGGGCCTGGGGCATGGCAACGAACTCGCCCTTCTGCTCCACCATCTCCTCCACCTGCCGGCGCAGGGCGTTCATCCGGGCCTGCAGGTTCGGCTCCTTGGGAGCGGGCAGGCCCTCCAGCGCGGCGTTCACCCGCTCAAAAAGCCATGGATCGCCCAGGGCAGCCCGGGCGATCATCACGCCGTCGCAGCCGGTCTCCTCCACCATCCGCACAGCATCCTCGGCGGTGCGGATATCGCCGTTGCCCAGCACGGGAACGTGGACGGCATCCTTCACCGCCGCAATGATGGACGGGTCGATGCCCGGGGTGTACATCTGCTCCCGGGTGCGGGCGTGGACGGCGATGAGCACCGCGCCCGCCTGCTCACAGGCTTTGGCGCATTCCACGGCCGTGACGTGCTCCGCGTCCCAGCCCTTGCGCATCTTCACGGTGACGGGGCGGGAGGTGTTTCTGACCACTTCCTCCACAATACGGCCGCAGCGGTCGGGGTCAAGCATCAGCTTGCTGCCCGCCCCGCCCGAGACGATCTTGGGGGCCGGGCAGCCCATGTTGATGTCCAGAAAATCGAACGCGTACTGCTCCACGGCGGCAGCGGCCTGCCCCATGATCTCGGGCACCTCGCCAAAGATCTGCACGCCGTAGGGGGCACCGTTGGGCTCGGCCTTGAGCAGGCTGACGGTTTTGTGATCGCCGTATACCAGCGCCCGGCTGGACACCATCTCACTGACGGTAAAACCGGCTCCGTGCTGAGCCATCAGCCGCCGGGCCGGGGCATCGGTAAAGCCCGCCATGGGGCCGAACACTGCCCGGTGGGGCAGGGAGATCTCCCTGATCTTCAAAGGGGTGTTGAAAGGTTCCATGATACTCCTTAGCGCTATCTGATTTAGTTGATAACATGATAAAATTTGGATTATAAGTATACCATATTTCCGGCGGCAGAACAAGAAGCGGAACATCTTTCTTGTCAGCGCGGGATTTTTCCGGTATACTGGGGGCAAAAGGAGGAGCGGCTGGAACACGGCAGCCAGCTGCACAAAAGAGATGGAATACAGAGCATGGAAAAAGCAGAACGGCGCAGGGGAGAGCATCCGCACCTCCCTGCTGGGCTATGGCTGTATGCGGTTCCCCACCACACCGGAGGGAGCCATTGACGAGCCCCGGGCCGAAGCGCTGCTGAACGCCGCGCGGGACGCGGGCGTGAACTATTTTGACACCGCCTACCCCTACCACGGCGGCCAGAGCGAGCCCTTTGTGGGCAGGGTCATTGCAAAGTGGCCCCGGGAGAGCTTTTATCTGGCCACCAAGATGCCGCTGTGGCAGTGCGGGAGCCTGGAGGAGGCCCAGCATATCTTTGAAGAGCAGCTCCGGCGGCTGGGCGTGGAGTACATCGACTTCTACCTGCTGCACTCCCTGTACGCCGCCCGGTACGACCGGGCCAAGGAAATGGGCATCGTGGACTGGCTGTGGGAGCAGAAAAAGCTGGGCCGCATCCGCAGCTTCGGTTTCTCCTGCCACGACAACGCGGCGGGCCTTGAGCACATCCTGCGGGATCAGCCCTGGGATTTCTGCCAGCTGCAGTATAACTATCTGGACACCGATGACCGTGCCGAGGAGATCTCGGGTGACCGCGGCTATCAGTTGACCGAGGAGCTGAACATCCCCCTCATCATCATGGAGCCCATCAAGGGTGGTACGCTGGCCAATCTGCCCCCGGAGGCCGAAGCGCCCCTCAAGGCCCTGCGGCCCGAGGCCTCGGATGCCTCCTGGGCCCTGCGCTGGGTGGGCAGCCACCGGAACGTCCATGTCATCCTCTCGGGCATGAGCGCCGAGGATCAGCTCACGGATAACCTGGCCACCTTTGCCCGCTTTGAGCCGCTGACCGCTGCAGAGACCGCCGCGGTGGAGCAGACCGCCGCCTTCCTGCACAGCCGCATCAAGATCGGCTGCACCGGCTGCCGGTACTGTATGCCCTGCCCCATGGGGGTGGACATCCCGGACAACTTCAGCATCTGGAACAAGCTGGGGATGTTCGGCCAGCCCGAGGCCATCAAGCACCAGTGGGAAGCCCACTTCCCCGATGCCGAAAAGGCCAGCCACTGCGTCCGCTGCGGAAAGTGCGAGGCGGCCTGCCCCCAGCATCTGCCCATCCGCAATGCGCTGGCCCAGCTGCAGCAGGAGCTGGATCAGCTGTAATCTGCATCAGAAAAGCCACCGGTAAAAACCGGTGGCTTTTTTCTCTTATTCGCTCCACTCCATCCCGATCTTATCCAGCATTGCGCGGCGCTCAGGGGTGAGCTTGGGGTCGTGAGTGGTATCCCACTCCCGCATCCGGCGGAGCCAGTCGCCCAGGCAGAAGCCGGTTTCGTCGGATTTGTAGTTGGCGGCGGCGTGGAGGTTGCCATGGGCCTTGTAGTAGGCTTTGGCCTGCTGATAGGCGGTTCCCCACTTGGCATCCCGGGCATCCCACACCATGCCGATGCTGTTCAGCTTTTTGATGTGGGCGGGCGTGACCTGATAGGAATCCGGGCGGTTCTTGCGGGCTGCACGCAGGTTGGAGATCCACACGCCCAGCCGGACACCATCGCTGTCCACATAGCTGGCGGGGACCAGCAGGTGCTTGTATTTGCGGGCATAGCGGGCGGCACTGCGGAAGTTCCGCTCCCAGTTGGCCTCGCGCACGGTGCCGTGGTCAGCAGCGGGATCACTGGGGCGGCGCTCGCCCTTGAACAGGATGCGCAGCAGCTTGCGGCGCTCACTGCTCAGGGCACTGCTGCCGGAGTTCAGGGCCTGCCGCTGGCGGCTGACCCAGCTGCCCAGCCAAACGCCGTCCGCGGTCTTGTAGACAGAGGGGATCTCCAGATCACCGTGCTCTGTCTTGTAGGCCAGAGCCAGATCATAGCGCTCCTGCCAGGGGTCATACTTTTCCCACACCATGCCCAGCTTGTCCAGCAGGGCCTTGCGCTCAGGGGTGACCCGGGCGCTGGAGCGGTCCGGGTTCAGGTAGGCATAGCGCTGGCGCGCCACCCACTTGCCCAGCAGTACTCCGTCCGGCGTGACATACTCCGAGGGGACGTTCAGGTTGCCGTGCTCATGGTAGTAGGCGGCGGCAACATCGTACAGAAACATCCACTTGCGGTCGTTGCGGTTGGTCCAGTCCATGCCCAGAGCGTCCAGCCGCTCCACCTGTTCCTGAGGCAGCTCACCTGCCTTGTGAGCGGCGCGCTGGGCCCCCAGCCAGACCCCCAGACCGAAGCCAGAGGGCGTTTCGTACTTGATGGGCACTTCCAGATCACCGTGCTCCAGATAATACTGGGTGGCGGCGGCATAGTTCTGCTCCCACAGATCGTTGGAGGTGCTCCACACCATGCCGATGGCTTCCAGCCGCTCGATGCGGTTCTGGGTCAGGTTGCCGCCCAGATAGCGCTGGCGGTTGTAGACGATCCATTCGCCCAGTGCAAAATCATTTTTATCGCGGTAGCGCACCGGTACCAGCAGGTCGCCGTGCTCGGTGCGGTATTTTTGCGCGGAGGCAAAGCCTTTTTCCCAGGCGGCCTCCAGCCGGTGGTTCCAGCGGATGCCCAGTTTTTCCAGCTTGGCGGCCTGCTCAGCTGTCAGGCGGCCCGGGCGCTGCCCGGCCTGTACCTGCCGCTGGAGCTCGAGCCACTTGCCCACAGGTACGCCGCTGTGGATGGTATAGCTCCGGGGCAGCTCCAGGGTGCCCTCTTTGGCGGCGGCAGCGGCGGCGGCCTGGCACAGCACCTCCCAGCGGGCTTCCATCTCCCGGCGCAGCTTGCCATACAGGCGGTAGGTCTGCTGCATGGGGCGCTCCTGCCGGAAGCCCGGCGTTTTGCTGCCGGCTCTGGTCATGGCCTCGGTGCAGTCACGCTGCAGGGTGCGGCCATTGCCCAGCCCCTCGAACTGCGCCACAAGGTCAAACACCGGCACGCTGCGGCTGCCTGCAGCCACCAGCGCGCGGCAGAGCATCTGCTTGAAGGTGGACATCAGGCTGGACTGGCGCACCAGAATGACCCCGGCCAGCCCCTCCAGCGGCTGCTGGACTCCCGGCGCGTTGACGCAGAGCAGAACCTTGGGGCCGGGGGCTGTATCAGAGAGGAAGGTCTCCACGGCGGCAGAATCCGCAAAACAGGCGTGATCTGCAGCGTAAAAGCGGACAGCAGGGTCCACAGTGCGCAGCAGCTGTTCCAGCTCCGTGCCCAGCTTTTCCTGATAGGCGGCGGATTCAAACAGGACCAGATAATGGCCGCTGGTATCGCTGAGCAGGCGGGGCAGCAGAACGGTCAGGTTTTCCACCTGACGCAGAGACCAGCTCAGCTCTTCATATTGAACGCGCAGGGAGGTGTCGCCCTTGGGCATACACAGGTTTTTGATCCGGGCGCGCAGGGTGGCCAGCTCCTCCTCCTGAGGCCAGAGCAGGGCCGCATAGGCCGAGGGCACCGGCATGGTCCCGGCGGCCATGGCCTCGGCCACAGTCATGTGGGAGACGATGCAGTCGGCAAACAGCTCCTGCGCGGCGGTGCAGACGGGGGCACCGTTGGGCACACCCAGCCCCAGCACCTTTGCCTGGGGGCACATCCGCAGCAGCTTCTGCACCGACTGTGCCCAGCACACGGCGCTCAACTCATGGTAGCAGTCCAGCACGATGCAGCCGGGTTTCTGCTCCCCCAGCCGCACCCACTGCTCCGGGGTGGCGGCGGCCAGCTTTTCGCAATCACAGAAGCGGACATTGCCGGGCAGGATGCCGCCGTTGTAGCGTGTCAGCTCTGCCTGCCGCAGGGCCAAACGCTGTGCACCGGCCACCAGCCAGAAAAAGGTGGTCTGGGGGTGAGCCTCCACCACCTTCCAGGCAATACAGCTTTTGCCGGTGCCGGTGGGGTGGAACACGGCGGCCCGGTTCAGGGTCTCCAGAGACTGTACAGCTTTCTGAAAAGCGGCTTCGTTGACGGGATTCAGGGTCATCGACATGGTGGTAGTGTCCTCTCCGAGTTGCATGTTTGACATCGTTGGATACAACGAAAATATTTCATAGAATTAGTTTATCGCAAAAAACATTTTTCTGTCAAGCCCTTTGAAGAGAATTTAGAGCAAAACTCGGGAAAAGAATAAAAATAGTGTGGAATCTGTGGCAGAAACTGCGAACTTTGTGCGCAGCAACGGGGATACTGAAAGTGGAAATGCGTCCCGGAGCGGAGAGAAAGTATGACCTATGGCAGGAAGAAGGCTTCTCTTGACCCGGCAGAGCTGCCCGGGCCGCACCGGGGAGATTTGGGCAGGAGGGCTGCTGCGGAACATCCAAGAAGCATTTCATCTTTGCGGCCGAAAAAATGAAAAATTCCCTCTTGACTTTATGAAAATAAAGCGTATAATGCAATCAACAAACCGATGAGGCGGAAGAGAACCTGCAAGCGCACTTACAGTGAGTCCGAATGGTGAAAACGGGCAGAGAGCGGGGCAGAGTTCGTGGGCCGCCGAGGGCCGGGCGAACAGGGCAGTGCCTTTAGTAGCTTGGGACGGAAGCCTCCGTTACAGGGCAGGGGAGTGTTGGCTCTCCGTTGAGGGGCTCCTGCAGTTTTCCATGGTGGGAAGACGAGTGGAGCAAGCAAGGTGGCACCGCAGATTCGAATTTCTCGACTCTGTCCTTGTGGATGAACACACAGGGACGGGGCCGTTTTTATTTTACCCGTTCCGCAGGTGGAGCGGGTTTTATTTATTTTTGGGCCGCCCGCTCCGGGAAAGGAGCAACCGCTATGAAAACCATGAACATGATCTCCCGCCGCAGCTTCCTGAAGGCTGCCGCCGCAGCCGCTGTCGTATCCGCACTGGGCCTGACCGGCTGCGGCTCCTCCGGCTCTTCTGCCGCAGCATCCAGCACCGCTTCCAGCGCTGCCGGTTCCGCTGCCGCCGCTTCTGAAGCAGGCCAGACCTTTAAGGTGGGCATCGTCAACTATGTGGATCATGCTTCCCTGAACCAGATCGTGGCCTCTGTTGAGAGCCGTTTGGATGAGGTGGGCGCGGAGAAGGGCGTGACCTTCGACTATGCCGATTACTACGCCAACGCCCAGGCTGACCAGTCCAACCTGAACCAGATCGGTGCAGACCTGGTGGCCGACCAGGTAGATGTCATCGTGGCCGTGGCCACCCCCACTGCCGCCACCATGCTGGCCGCTGTGGAAGATACCGACATCCCTGTGGTCTACTCTGCCGTCACCGACCCTGTTTCCGCCGGATTTGACGGGGAGGAGGGCATCACCGGCACCTCCGATGCCCTGAACACCGAGGCCATTATGAACCTCATCACTGCCATCAACCCCGACATCGACACCATCGGCCTGCTGTACGACCTGAGCCAGGATGCCTCCACCCAGGCCATCGCCGATGCCAAGGCGTTCTGCGACAGCAAGGGCATCAAGTACATTGAAAAGAACGGTACCACCACCGCCGAGGTGCAGATGGCTGCTGAGGCCCTTGTGGCCGCCGGTGTCAAGGCAGTGTTCACCCCCACCGACAACACCGTGATGACCGCCGAGCTGTCCATCTATGAGACCTTCCTGGAAGCAGGGATCCAGCACTTCACCGGTGCGGACAGCTTTGCACTGAACGGTGCCTTTGTGGGCTACGGCGTGGATTACGTCCAGCTGGGCGAGGCCACCGCCGATATGGTGGTGGAGCTGCTCTGCGAGGGTAAGACCACCGCCGACCTGCCCTACCAGACCTTCGATAACGGCATCGTCACCATCAACACCGAGAGCTGTGAGGCACTGGGCCTTGACCTCGACACCGTTAAGGAAGCCTTCAAGCCCTATTGCACCGAAATTGTGGTAGTGACCACGCAGGAGAATTTCTAAAAAGGAGTACATCAACCATGCTGGCGAGTATCTTTTCGCTCAACGTGATCCAGACGGCGCTGGAGCTGGGCTGCATTTACGGTCTGGTGGCGCTGGCGCTGTTTCTGAGCTATTCGATCCTGAACATTGCCGACCTGTCCACCGATGGCTGCTTCACCCTTGGCTGTGCCATGGCCTGCCAGGTGGCGTTGACAGGCCACCCCATCCTGGCCCTGTTCGCGGCTATGGCGGCGGGTGTGTGTTCGGGCTTTGTCACCGCCTTTTTGCAGACACGTCTGGGCGTTGAGAGCATCATGGCAGGCATCATCGTGAACACCGGCCTGTACACCATCAATCTGGCGGTTATGGGCTTTTCGTCCACGATGTCCCTGGTCAAGACCGATACGGTATTCTCGCTGGCAAAATCCGCGCTGGCCTTTACGGGCGGCTGGTATAAGCTGGTCATCGCGGCGGCGGTCATTGTACTCGCCTGTGCCGCCATGGTGGGTTTCCTGGGCACCCGGCTGGGCCTTTCCATCCGCGCCACCGGCGACAATGCCGCCATGGTGCGGGCCTCCAGCATCAACCCGGCCTTCACCATCACAGTGGGCCTGTGCATCTCGGGCGCGCTGACCGCCCTTTCCGGCGGCCTGCTGGCCCAGTATCAAAAGAGCAGCGACATCAACGTGGGCACCGGCATGGTGACCATCGCGCTGGCTTCCCTTATCATCGGCGAAACGCTGGTGGGCAAGCGCACCATGGTGCGCCGGGTGCTGGGCGTGGTGTTCGGCAGCTGCCTGTATCGCTTTATTGTGGCCGTGGCCCTGCGCTTCAATGTGCCCGCCGCCGCCATGAAGCTGGTGAGTGCCCTCATCGTGGCTGTGGCCATCTCGATGCCCGCCATCCGGGCAAAGTTTGCCTTTGAGCAGCGCAAGCACAATGCCCGGAAGGAGGTGCACTGAGATGGAAATGCTGGAACTGAACAACCTGCACAAGACCTTTAACCCCGGCACCGTCAACGAAAAGGTGGCCCTGAACGGTGTGAGCCTGCACATGGAGGCAGGCGACTTTGCCACCATCGTGGGCTCCAACGGCGCGGGCAAATCCACCATGTTCAACGCCATCACCGGCGGTTTCATTGCCGACGAGGGCAGCATCGTGCTGGGCGGGCAGGACATTACCTTTGCGCCCGAGTATGAGCGCAGCAAGGTCATCGGCCACCTGTTCCAGGACCCCCTCAAGGGCACGGCCCCCAACATGACCATTGAGGAAAACCTTGCGCTGGCCTATCTCCGGGCGGGAACCGCCCCCCACGCGATCTTTTCCCGCATCTCCCGCAAGGATAAGGAGCTGTTCCGGGAAAAACTTGCCCTGCTGAACATGGGCCTTGAGGACCGGATGAAGCAGCCGGTGGGTCTGCTCTCGGGCGGCCAGCGGCAGGCGCTGACCCTGCTCATGGCCACCCTCGTTACCCCCAAGCTCCTGCTGCTGGACGAGCACACCGCAGCCCTGGACCCTGCCACGGCGGAGAAGGTGCTGGAGCTGACCAAGAGCATCGTGGCCGAGAAAAAGATCACCTGCCTGATGGTCACCCACAACATGCATCAGGCCCTCGAGCTGGGCAACCGCACCCTGATGATGGACGGCGGCCGCATCGTGTTCGATGTCAAGGGCGAGGAGCGCAGTAAGATGACCGTGGACGATCTGCTGGAAAAATTCCGCGAGAACGCCGGTAAGGCCCTGGACAATGACCGTATCCTGCTGAGCAAGGTGGAAGCGGGCAACTGAAAAGAAACTTAAAATGCCCTGTCTGGACCCGAAACCGTGTCAGACAGGGCATTCTTGATACAACAAGGAGAAAACAAGATGAAAATTACGATCCGTACCCCGCAAATGCAGGATTATGACCGATTTTCTGCTATTATGGATCAGGTCCAGCAGATGCATGTGGATTGGCGGCCGGATGTCTACAAGCCGGCCAGCCCGTTGATCACAAAGGAACTGTTTGGCGAACTCCTGAAAGGGGACAGCTGGTATATTGCCGAGACGGATGGCATCGTTGTTGGTGTTCTGGAAGTCTTCAAGCGGCATGTGGAAGGCCCGGCGCAGGTAACAAAGGATGTTTTGTTTGTCAGCACCATGGCGGTGGATGAGGCGTACAGGGGCAAGGGAATCGGGCACCAGTTCTTTGATAAGGTGAAACAGCTCAAAGCAGAAAAGGGATGCGACACCATAGAACTGCAGGTGAACGCCAGAAATAAAAAGGCGTATGAGATGTACCGGAACTATGGCTTTACGGAAAAGTCCATCAATATGGAGCTGAAATAAGCAACAAAAAGAGCAGAGCGCTCCAGCCAACTGGCCAGACGCTCTGCTCTTTTTAATGCAATATACTGAAAACTCAGAACTTACTTCACGTATTCAACGGTGTACTCGAAACCATACTCTTCCTGCAGTTTCTTGACGGCAGGCTCGCAGTCCTCGATGAAGCTGGGTGCGTAGACGGAAGCACCGTTGTGGTCCTTCTTGTAGTCCTCTACGATCTGCTGCAGCTTTGCCCAGCCCTCGTTGGCCTTGGCGTTGTCAACAGTGTCGGGGAAGTTGATGATGAATTCACGGTGCTGCGGAATACGAGCTTTCATAAGTGATATCTCCTTAATTGACAATTTGTAGTTTGTTACTTGATTTATACAGAAGCATAATGCTTTTGTAGATAACGGATAGATTGTATAGAAGGATAGCCTGACCTCTGTGCCCGGCTGCTGCCGGTTTCAGACGGAGAGGTTATATACCTGGCAGGCATTCTCCACCGTCTGCCGGAACACCTGCTCCGTTTCCTCACCCTTGATGCTGGCGATATACTCGCCTACATAGCGGATGAGGGAGCTGTCGCAGCGGGTGCCGCGGACAGGTTCCGGGGCCATATAGGGGCAGTCGGTTTCCAGGACGATGCGTTCCAGCGGCAGGGCGGCAATGGCCTTGGCGGCACGCTTGGCACCCTTGAAGGTGCAGGCCCCGCCAAAGCCAATGTAGAGCCCCTGCTCTGCCAGCCAGAGCGCGTCATCGGCGCTGCCGGAATAGCAGTGGACGATGCCCTTGGGCCGGTATTTTTTCAGCAGGGCGTAGACATCGGCGTGGGCGCTGCGGTCGTGCACGATGATGGGCTTGTCCAGTTCCAGCGCCAGCCGGATCTCGGACTCAAACAGCGCCAGCTGGGCATCCTTGGGCACGGGCCAGTGGTAATCCAGTCCGCACTCCCCAACAGCCACTACCTTGGGGTCCTCGTAATAGGGGGCAAGGGCACGCATCTCTGCTGCCCAGTCGCCGCCGTATACCGAAACAGTAGGGGCGGGGCCTTCCTCACCGCAATCCTCCGGGGCCAGCAGGCTCTCCGGGTGGATGCCGACGGCGGCGTACACCCAGGGATATTTGTGGGCCAGCTCCAGCACCTTGGGCGCATCGCCCGAATGGGTGGCCTGCTCGCACACGCCCACCACCCCTTTGCCGGGCAGGCTGTCCAGCAGGGCAAAGCGGTCCGCGTCAAAGGCGCGGGCGCTGTAATGGGCGTGGGTATCAAAGATGGGGCCGGTCATCAGTGGATGCGGCTGCCAACGGGGGTGTTGTCGCCGTAGAAGGCGATGGAGCAGCCGCCGTCAGCGGTGTCGGCAGCAAAGATCATGCCCTCGCTGACATACTTGCCCTTCAGCATGGGACGGGGGGCCAGATTGCAGACGATGCCGATCTTCTTGCCGATCAGATCTTCCGGCTTGAACCACTTGGCAATGCCGGACAGGATGCAGCGCTCACGCTCGCCGTCAAACACGGTCAGGTGGAGCAGCTTCTTGCTCTCTTTCAGGTTCTCGCAGGCGCGCACCTCGGCCACGCGCAGCTCCACCTTGCAGAAGGTGTCAAAGTCGATCTCTTCCTCGTGGGTAAAATCAACGGTGCTCTCCTCAGCGGCGGGGGCGGCAGCAGCCTTTTCGGCTTCGGCCTTGGCCTTGTTGGCAGCTTCGGCAGCGGCCTTGCGCTTCTCGTCCTCTTCCTTCAGGTGGGCAATCTCCTTGGCCACGTCAATGCGGGGGAACAGGGCGTCGCCCTTGTGGACGGTGTAGGTCTCCTGCACGCCGTAAGCAGCCTTGCTCAGGTCGATGTCGGCAGTGGACAGGCCCAGCTGATCCATCATCTTGGGAGCGGTGGAAGGCAGGTAAGCGTTCAGCAGGATGCCTGCCACACGCAGTGCCTCGCACAGGTGGTAGAGCACGCTCTCCAGACGGGCCTTGTTGGCCTCATCCTTGGCCAGAGCCCAGGGAGCGGTCTCGTCGATATACTTGTTGGCGCGCTGGATCACGGCAAAGATTTCCATCAGGGCCTGGGGGATGGTCAGGTTGTCCATATCGGCAGTGACCTTGCCCAGCAGCTCATTGACCATGGTCTCCAGCTCCGTGTCGATGGCCTCGGTGCCAGCGGCCTTGTGGACCGTGCCGCCGAAGTACTTCTCGCACATGGCAACGGTGCGGCTGAGCAGGTTGCCCAGGTCGTTGGCCAGGTCGCTGTTGATGCGGTTGATCAGGGCCTCGTTGGTGAACATGCCGTCGTTGCCAAAGGGGATCTCACGCAGCAGGAAGTAGCGGATGGAGTCCACGCCGTAGCGGTTACACAGGACCACGGGGTCAACAACGTTGCCCACGGACTTGGACATCTTGCCGCCGTTCATCAGCAGCCAGCCGTGGCCAAACACGCGCTTGGGCAGCGGCAGATCCAGAGCCATCAGCATGGCGGGCCACAGGATAGTGTGGAAGCGCAGGATCTCCTTGCCCACCATGTGCAGGTCAGCAGGCCAGAACTTGTTGTAATCGTGGTAGGTCTCGTTGCCGTAACCCAGCGCGGAGATGTAGTTGCTCAGCGCATCGACCCAGACATACATGGTGTGCTTGGGGTCAAAGGGAACGGGGATGCCCCACTTGACAGAGGTGCGGGAAACACAGGTGTCCTGCAGGCCCTGCTTGATAAAGGCGATCATCTCGTTCTTCCGGCTCTCGGGCTGGATGAACTGGGGGTTCTCCTCGTAGTACTTCAGCAGGCGGTCGGCATACTTGCCGGTCTTGAAGAAGTAGGCCTCCTCGTGGGCATCATAGACCTCGCGGCCGCAGTCGGGGCACTTGCCGTCCACCAGCTGGCTGTCGGTCCAGAAGCTCTCGCAGGGCTTGCAGTAGTGGCCGATGTACTCGCCCTTGTAGATATCGCCCTGCTCATACAGCTGGGTGAAGATCTTCTGGCAGGTCTCCACATGGTAGTCATCGGTGGTGCGGATGAAGCGGTCATAGCTGACATCCAGCAGCTTCCACAGATCCTTGACGGTGGCAACGATCCGGTCAACGTACTCCTTGGGGGTCACGCCTGCATCGGCGGCCTTGTCCTGGATCTTCTGGCCATGCTCATCGGTGCCGGTCAGGAACATGACTTCCTTGCCCTGCATCCGCTTGAAGCGGGCCAGCGCATCGCAGGCCACGGTGGTGTAGCTGTGGCCGATGTGCAGCTTGTCGCTGGGGTAGTAGATGGGGGTCGTGATGTAGAATGTGTTGTGTTCGCTCATGGGGGATGATTCTTCCTTTCTGTTGTGGCTGTGTCACAAAAAAGCTCCCGTCCTGCCGGAATGCACCGGACAAGGACGGGAGCTGAACTTCCGTGGTACCACCTTGCTTCGCCGCGCCCTTGCGGGCATGGCCTTGCGTGCCGGGATGAACCCGGCCTCCGCGCGGTAACGGGCGCACCCGGCGGGGGCTTGGCGGCGTGCCGCTTCACCCCCACAGCTCAGAGGCCATCTTCCACCCCGTGCTCACCTGCCCGGTTCCATCCTTCGGGCTTTCTGTCAGGCGCAGGCGGGGCGTACTCTCCTCGTCAAGGCTGTTCGCTTTTTGCCAAAGGGGCACACGACCCCCTTGTTCCTATTATAATACGCAAAAACGGCGGGTTTGTCAACTCTCCTGGTAAAGTGTTCTGTAAAACGGCTTTTGACTCGGTTTGTGTATATAAACGAGATGGTTATTAACAAAAAGATACGGTCAGGAATTGCTATAGCTGGAAGGTGTGCGGTTGACCCTACACCTATGGTTCGATCAAAACAACTTTTTCTTCTGTGCCAGCAGCACGGTCAGCACACGCTCTTTCAGCAGATAACGGAACTGCTTTGTGGTGAAATCTGCGTCAATGATACTGCAAAGGGTATCTTTGTCGTAATACTGGTATTCCCGCATCGTATGTGTCTGCTTCATTCTGACCACTCCTTTCTGTAAAAGTGTATCATGTCAGAAGCCGATGTGCAAGATGCGAAAAATGTAAAACAGCGGCAGTTTTCCCAATCGGAAAGCTGTCGCTGTTTATGTATGTATAGCGTGTGCTTCTATGATTTCTACATGCTTATAATCGCAAAGCATTCTCAATATCTTACCGATATCTTTTCTCAGTTTTCCGTATATCACTTTTCTGCGATATTTCGGTACAAGTACAATATGGTATTTGCAATTCCAGCTCGTATGTGATAAACTTTTCTCGTCCATATGGATGAACCTCCTTTTGCTTTAAGTATGCGGTTGGCGTTACCCGCTTCTATTATAGCAAAAGGAGGTTCTTTTTCTACCGTATCAATGCTACGGCTCTATTCCTCCACAAGCTTAACTTGTGTTTTTTCTTATGAAAAAGACCCCCGCAGCGTATGATTTGACGCCGCGGGGTTTCTCAATTGTTCGGTTTGTATTGCAACACCTTCTGGGAGAACGTCCGATCGAAGAACTGGATGAAGGGCCCAAGGCAGAACGCACAGATCAAGGTGCCAAGGCCCACAAGGCCACCCAGCAGCCAGCACAGTAGGGCGCTGAGCGCATCGGTGAAGATGCGGCACCCGAAGTACGGGCAGGGTGTGTAGTCCCGCAGACCGAGGGAAAGGTAATCGTAGGGCGCGATGCCGAGGTCGGCGGTCTGGTAGAGCGAAGCGCCTAGTGCCGTGACCAGCACCGCCGCGATGACCCACGCCAACTGCACCGCCAGCGACGGCGCGTCGCCGAAGTGGGCGTGAATGGGGTCATAGAACGCCGTGACGATGTACCCGATGCAAATGCCGTTGACGAAGGTGCCAAGGCCGATGTACTTGCGCCCGAACCAGAATTCCAGCAGGAAAAACAGGATGTTCGTGCACAGGTTCTGGGTGCCCAGCGAGATGCCGAGCAGCTCCGCCAGCCGCATGTTCAGGGCGCTGATGGAGTCGTTGCCGAGGTGGGACTGCTTGAAAAGCGCAATGCCAAGGGCGATGATGACGATGCCCGCCACCATGCCCACCACCCGCCGGGCAGTCGGTTTGCACAATGCGGTGCCGTTCATAGGGGATTCTCCTTTAGCGTTTCTTTTCCCCTATTATACGCCTACTTTGGGCGGGAGACAAACTATTTATGGAAAGATACAACGATATACGGGGGATCCGCCTTACCCCTTTAATCTCACCTCAATCCGTTCTTTCTCCAGCCCATCCCCCACACACAAAAAAAACATTGCCAAGCCATACGAGATGGTGTAAAATGATATTGTGGATATATTTTACTCTTGGCAATATTTTTGGATTTAGGGCGGAAAGCAGATCGGAAGGTACGCGCGACCCTCTGCTTTTTGCACCCGGTGCCCGCGCATTGACACCTGATCAACAGGACGGTGTGGGGAAAAAACTGCTGCTGTTGCAGAAGAACTTTTTTTTTTTTCAAACTCTATGCCGACAAGCTGGAAAAACGGCGCTTTACCCAGAATGTCCAGCCGCAAAAAATTGCGGACTACTTTGGCATTATCGTTGAAGAGCTTATGGACACAAAAAAGAGCCCGCCGGGATGGGCGAGCTCGACAAACAGATGCAGGAAATTGTGGCGTTGCTTAACAGCGCAACGCCGGAGCAGCGCAACGCGGTGGAAACGCTGCTGCGCTCCCGGGCAAAGCCGGAGTGAATCAGCCGACAAACGGCAGATCTGTTTTGGCAGGGGCTTCGGTCAGGATGGCCAGAACCTCGGGGACCAGATTAGGGTACTGCCGCAGGATAGCAAGGATTTCTTCATTTGTCATTATGCCAAAACACTCCTTTTTGTTGTACCTATAATTTTATGTTACAACAGCTATGAGCCGACGTCAAGAGAAAAGAGGAAAATCAAATGAAAATTTCGGAAAAATGCAAAGTTATTGCGGCAGGCACAATTGTGGCAGCACTGATGGCAGGCACTGCGTTACCCGCGCTGGCGATCAGCCCCGCCGGGTGCACCTCGCTTGCGCAGATCGAAGAAATGAATGACGACGAAGAAGCCCAAGTTCAGGCATTGAAAGCCGCCATTGCGAAGGTGAACGTCAAGTATGACGAGGTACTGCGGAGCTGGCAGTTTGACAGCCCGATCTATGACAAGGCCGAGAAAAACAAGACCTGCTGCCTTTCTCCGTGGATCTACATCTTCGACGGATGCAAGGACGTGTATTTCGACGAGGACTTTTCCTACAACGGCTCTTCCTGCATCGACCTGAACACAGTCTATGTCCGCGCTGGAGATAATCTGTACTCTTACGAGTGCGACCCGGATTATACAGATTACGCCTATGATACAGACAAAAAAGTTTGGTGGGCCTTCTCCACTTTTGAGATGGAGCCCAGCGAAATCGATTGGCTGCGTGAGATGCTCAGTGCCAAAACCATCATCACAAGATATTCCGGTGCATCCGGTGCGCAGTACGATTACACATGGACTGCCGACGACCGACAGGCCGTCACCGATATGGTCAACCTCTACGATCTACTTGTCGCAGCGTCGCCGGAAGTGCGTGAAAAAGCACTGCGTAACTAATACGTTCGGCCTAGGGAATAGAAGCTTGGAAGATTTTTATGCGATTAAAGAAAAAGCATATTGCGGCAATTGCATTGAGCGTAGCTATTTGCGATTGAAACCGAGATTGCCGCACTGTCTGACAACATTAGCACACTGAAGGAACAGTTGAAAAGTAAAAAATCTGCTTTGAAGGTTGCAGCAAAGGAACTTTCTAAAGCAGAGGCAAAAAAGGTTGCTGCCGAAAAAAAGGCCGCAGAAGAATCCAAAAAGGCCGAAGCGGAATCCGTATTGAAAAAGCTGCTTGCCAGCGGTATGTCTGCCAATGAAATTGTTGCCAAGCTCCAGTAAACTTTTATGAGAGCCAGCAAGCGAATCTGTCCGAACTGCGGACGTAAAATGAAGCAGCAGTTTACAGGGCTGTTCCATTGCAAGTGTGGGACAAGCTGGAAACGTGACATAGGCTTCTTTGAACGCACTCCAGACATGGTGTTCTCACTGGAACGCAAAAAGGTCGGAAATAAAATCAAACAGTTGCCGACGATACGCCATAAGTAAGCAAGACCACCAGCCGTTTTTTCGACTGGTGGCCTTTTTTGTGCTTAATCCTCTGTAATGCCGAGATATTGGTCAATCTCCATGATGCTTTCCCCACTGATCTCAACCAGATCTTCAAAGGGCACTACGGTTTCGCCCATCTGCAAGGTGCGGAACACTGGGTCGATGCGGTCCGCTTTTCCGGTCAGCGTGATGTAGTTGCCCACTGCGGGAATCTCCGGGTGGGCGGTATCCTCTTTGAAATACCGCACTGTGATGGTCATGCCCTTGGTGACCTGCATCAGCCGATCGGACAGAGCCGACATTTCTTCCTCGGTCAAAATGCGCTTGGTCACCCGCTCGGTGCGCTGCTTTTCTGCGGCAAGCTGCTCATCATAACCACGCAAGGCTGCAAAGGGAGAGAAAATCTTTGCCCGGTTCTGCAAGGTCATGCGGGGATGCTTGCGAAGGGATTCTTCGGTCTGGGGGCGTTCCATCTCTATGATGTCCCCATACTTTTGGGCAGTCTCTTGTCCGATCTTGCTATTTTTGTAGTTTTCCATCCGAACCTCCCGCGCTGTGCCCGCCGATCTGCGCGTTGCGCTGGCGCATGGTGGCACCTTCCTCGTAGCTGCTGGCTTTCAGTACGGCATTTTTGCCGTACTTGTTCTTGATGCCCAGCATGGCTTGCTGGAGTTTTTTCTCCT
>OLQG01000011.1_pt1 | contig 147928 bp, 166 predicted proteins | sample 1672221 | NCBI WGS metagenome assembly OLQG01 (sample SAMEA3136660, study PRJEB25190) | human gut metagenome | biome: human gut; feature: human-associated habitat; material: faeces | place: Austria | collected 2013
AATCGGATTCGTAGACAAGTGAATGATACAGTTATTTCGAAAACGATGTACTAGATATAGTTTAAAATCAGGAATCTACAGGAGAAAACAGCTGATAGCTATCGTCTCCATCCCAGCTCTCAGTAGTTTCGGTTGTCCACTGAGTGATATGGTAATACCCATTCTGACAGTCGGAGGGTGCCGGCAGTGTCAGAATCACCGAAAGTTGCTGGCTCTTATTGACAGGAACCTGAAAGCTCAGAGACCCTTCTTTTTTTGTAAAATCGATGGTGAGATCAGAAACTCCGTCCACGGAGCAGTTCTTCAGTTGTTTCCTTAGTTCTCTCTGATAAACCGCGGTATCTGCGGAGTCTGCACCACAGTTTTTATAAGCATCAGAAAGAATCGTATCGATCTGGTCGAGTGCCTGTTCTGCCAGAGAAGATGCCTGATAATATGCCTGAATCCGGTCAGCGGACTGCTGGCTGAGTGTCCGGTTATTTTTCGCGCTGGATAGTGAAAGCAGTGCAAAGGTAAACAGGCAAAGCACCAGGAAGATCATCAGCAGAGAAGGTGCACCCATATGGATAAAAGAAAAAGATATTTTTTTCTTCTGTTTCATGATCCGTTCCTCCTTTGCAGATGATGTCGGACAGGCAGCTGATAAAAAACATCTGCCTCAACTCCGGATGTCAGTTTCGTGACATCCAGCTGCACATCCAGAAGCTGTCCGTTCAGATTCCAGGTGCCGGATAGCTGCCAGACAGCTGTTTCCTGAGAACAGGGAATAAAATCGGAATCATAGAAGATTGTGAAATTTTCTGATGCAATATTGACCGCATCACTATAAGCATCTTCCAGAAGATTCTTCATATCATCCGGTGAAGTGGAAGCAGTGATCAGTTCTGCTACATCTCCGGCTCTTCGGGAAGCCTGCGTCAGATCGTGAGCCTGGGTGCTGAGCGTATGGGATTTTACAAAAACCTGTACGCAGACAGCGCTTGTCACAGAAAAGAACAGAATGGCAAAGATTAGTTCCAGAAGAAAAAGACTGGATGGGTTGGCAGTTGGTTTTCGTTTCATAGATGCTCCTTTGTGATTCCGTAACCATCAGACATCAACAGATGGATGATGGTACAGAGGGTAATGAAATAGCCATGCAGTATATTTACCGGGAAACAGAACGGATAGTATAGACTGCGGTTGCAGTTTCCCCGGAAGTATCGGTACAGCGGAAGGTGATCACCTGATCCTCCGTCTCTTCCACAGAAAATTCTTTTACAGGAAGGATACTCTTTCCGGCAGAAGGAGAGAGTGTTGTCCCCTCTTTTACATACAGCTCCCGAAGGTGTCCGTCCCAGGCGTACAGATAAGTAAGGTAGGAAGCGTCAGCCGTCTCCTGCCGCAGGACTACTGCCTGCGTGCCGTCAAGCTCGTCCAGAAAAATTCCGTCTTCTCGGTCGGTTTGTCGCAGTTTTTCTGTCAGATAGGAAAGGGCAGTGCCGGAGGTATAATTTCTCTGAGAATCGTCCGTCGTCGACTGATAGATCCGTGCCGCCAGCAGGATCACAGTGAGAGCAGAGATGGTAAATACGAAAAATACCGTGACCGGAAACAGAAAATCAATGGCATGGCGCTTCTGGGATAATAATTTCATCGTTTATCGTCCCCTTTCTATGATCGTAACTTCCGGATAAATATTGGAGCCCTGGGTCCGGTAGTCCACAAAAAAGAGGGAATCGTCATAGATCAACCCGTAGTCTTTTTTGATAGCTTCCAGGCTTTCCGGATAGCGATCGGTTGTTGCATAACAGTAGGTGATATCCCGGTTCAGGGCCTGGGTGAGACTTTCTTTTTGTCTGCGGACCGTATTCTCTGAGAGAGAAGAAGTTCCAAGTGTAAACAACAGGATCAGAAAAAGGAAAAGCAACAGAGAAACCCACAGCTTTTTTCCGGGTGTTCTCTGCGGGGAGGTCTGAAATCGATACATAAGCAGTTCCTCCTGTTAAATACCGGACATAATGCCCATCAGAGGAAGCATGACCGATAACAGAATGATACCGACGATCAGAGAAAGTCCGATGATCAGGGAAGGCTCCAGAACCGCCAGTGTGTTGCTGATCCGGGTATCGATTTCTTCCTGATACATATCTGATACCTGTTTCATGACCTGATCCATAGAACCGGTTTTTTGCCCGATCGATGCCAGGCGGGCGTAAGTACCGGTGAGGATTCCGGAGGAAAACAAAGCATGAGAAAGATCTTCGCCCTCATTCACCTGTTTTTGGCAAGCCTCCAGCTTTACCTGAAAATCAGGATCCTGATTCAACATGGTGGCAAGCTCCAGGCCGCGCTCCGGAGTCAGTCCGCTTCGAAGTGCCAGATTCATCACATCGGCAAACCGGCAGCCAGCCTGTTGCTGTGCCATAGACGAAAAGAACCGGAAATGTTTCGCGAATCTCGCAAGTACAGCCTTTCCTTTTTCCGTGCGGCTTCCGAAGAATAACACAGCGGCGATGGCGGCAAGAAGAATTACCAAAACGACAGAATAACGGCTGATAGCGTTACCGATATGCATCAGTGCACCGGAAAATCCGGTCATCTCGGTACCAAGCTGAACAAATACCTGGTTAAAGATTGGCATGACTTTTACGAGAAGTACCAGAATGACGACAAGCATCATACCGATCATGATCATCGGGTAAGTCACAGCGTTGCGGATGCTTTTTGCGATGCTGTCTTCCCGTTCATAGTGTTCGCTTAGTGCGGACATTACCTCATCCAGTGTGCCGGTTTCCTCACCGATTTGTACCATATGGACGAGATAAGAAGGAAATAAACCGGTTTCTTTCAGGGAAAGAGAAAAATCTGCGGTTTCCTGCAGGGTATCCAGGATTTGCTGAAGAATATCTTTTTCCCGGTCGGATGTGGAATCTTCCAGCATGATGGTGATCCCTTCCAGTGGTGAGATACCGGAGTGAAGGATCATGGCCATCTGAGAACAGAAACCGGAAAGCTCCGGGTTGAAAAATGGCTGTTGTTTTTTATTCATAAAAACCTCCCTGTATCAGTAGGAATATTTTACTGTGTAGTTGCTGCCGTCGCCGATGTACTTTTTCACCGAAGAGGCACTGTTGCTGGCGGCCAGGGTGGGATCCATCAGGGACCAGTCCTTTCCGTCAAATTCTATGATGTTATCCACCCAGCCGACCTCGTGCAGATATACACTGATCCAGGCGTGATAGGCTTCTCCCGAATATCCCACTTCCAGTTTTGTGGGGATATGCTGGGAACGAAGCAGCGCTGTCATAAGGGAGGCATAGTCAAAACATATACCTGTCCCAGACTCCATTGTGGCATCGGGATCCGGAATATAGCCGGATGCCACTGTTTCTGCCTTCTGTTTGTCGTAAGTAATATTTTCTATTACATAGTGGTAAACCTGCTGTACATAGTCCAGATCGTCTGCAGAGTCATCAGACAGTGCCTGCCCCTTTTTGACTGCTTTGGAGTCTTTGGTAAACCAGACATACTGGTTGGGATAAAGATATGGCTGAAATTCATCTTTCAGGGTAACATTAAGGCTCTGAGAAAAGATCAGTGCATATTTATCATCGGTGACATTTTCGTAGAGGTCTGCCTGATAAGTGCCGTTGCTTCCGGATAATGGAAAAGTCTCATAACTTCCGTAGGAATCCGGGTTCAGTGTGTAAGTGTATACCGTGCCATCCGGAGTGGTGATCTGTAACTTTACTTTGGAAACTTTGCCGTTGTAACAAAGCATAAGATAGCCGTTTTCAGTGTGGGAGGCATCCAGAGATGTGGTTTTGTCTCCGTACACAACAGTCTGACTGGCTTGCGGTGTACAGACATCAGTGTAAGTTTCACGGGAAGTTGTCTTTGTGTCACTTTTTGTTTCATCAGCAGTCTGTTTTCCGGGTGAGGAGCCGGAAGAACAGCCGGAGAGAGGAAAAAGAGTCAGCAAAAAAAGAAGCAACAGATAAAGAGTACGCTGTTTTGTTATCATTTGTATCGCCTGTAAACTCCTTTCCTCTGTTATGTATTCCCGGAGTCTTTCTGCACTTTTTCAGAAATCAGATACAGAAAAATTCCGGGAGGATATGATGACTGGTTTTAGTATAGCATTTTTTGGGGAAGAATGCATCAGGTTTTATATTGAGTGAGTATCCATTGCTTCAGAATCGGGAACTGGCAGGGACCGGCAGAGAGTACCTTTTGATGAAAACTGTGAAGATGAAAGGTGTCACCGGCAAGTTCACGGACTTCCTGTTGCAGATCAAGAAACTGCAGATAGCCAAGGTAATATTTCAGGTAATTGGCGGGATCTTCCACGATCACCTGGTAGATCTCTTTCTGAATGGTGTTGTCTGTAATCCCCAGCTGCGACAGGAAGGTGGCGCAGCGTTCCTGATTCCAGCCGTTATAGTGGACTACGGTATCGAGAAGAGACATCATACAAAGATTCAGAGAGCGGTTAAGCCAGGCAAACTGTCCGTCAGTGGAATCGGGCTGATAATAAGTATAGGCAAAGGATTCTGCATAAGTTGCCCATCCTTCCACGTAACCACCCATGGCCGGAAGGTATCGGACGGGATCCGGGGCGGAAGAAGCGAATGTGATCGTCTGATAAAGATGTCCCGGAAATCCTTCGTGCGCCAGAGTGGTATATAGTTCCAGACCACTCATATTTGCGTGTCGGTTAATGTAAATGTCATTGGGACTTAAAGTGTCTATGGGTGGTGTCAGATAAAATGCCGGACTCAGATGTTCCTCCAGATCCGGATGCACATATTTGACTTCGTAGGAGGTGGAAGGAACAGCCGGAAAATCGGTCTGTATCTGTTTTTGCAGATCTTCCAGAATCTGTTCGGGAGAAGTTTCGGCGGCAGAGGGTGTAGAAGTAAAGGAAAGCCCGGAAGCAGCATCGATCAGCCCGGCGGAAAATGAGAATATCCCGGAGGGTGTCCCGGTTTCCGCTTTGGATATCGGAGGAAATACATCCTTTGCGAAGGTCGGTGTGGCAGTGCTGCTTCCCATAAGTTTTGTGGCAAGGGAGAGATCGGTCTGAAACTGGTGAATCAGGCGGGACTGGATCTCAGGTACGGTGTCGTAGATACCGCAGCTGCTTTTGATCAGGTATTCATAGTAGGCTTTACCACCGGCGAACTGACAGAGTCCTCCGGGATTCTTCCCGCTTCCTTTCAGCAGATACAGACCATCGATCAGAGACTGATAGGCAGGAAGTACCTGACCGGTGAGAATCTGGTTGTGCAGTTTCTGATAGGCGGCTTTTTTTTGCTCAGAGATACCGGAAAGAGACTGGATCTTTTCGGAAAAGACGGAGGCCAGGTAATTATCGTCCGGGTCTTTGATAAATGCGCTGCATTGACTGATGATGCGGTCTGCAGTGGCATCACTCATGAAAGTACCGTTTTGTGCTTTCAGTTTTTCAAAAGAAAGGATGCTTTCGAGATAGCTGTTCACGGACGTAAGAAGCTTCAGGTAATTCCGGACATCGTCTTCTTTTCGAAAAGTGTATTCTGCGAGAAGAATGGGGAGTTGAGCCTGGGTCCCGAGGGAGGGACTCAGGGCTTCATCCAGAAGATATTGCCTGGCAGGAAGAAGCTGTGTTTCGTAGTAAAGAGAGAGAATCTGCTGAGTCAGCCGGTTATCGGGACTGAGATCTCTGGCGGGAAAGGCATTTATCATGGTTCGCCTGTTTTCAAGGAGAATCTTCTGACCGGAGAGCTGTGTGGGATCGAAGGTTCCGAGAGAGAGGGAATAATCTTTGATGCCGGAGGATTCAGGGTAGGCAAGTGTGTAGTGAAGGTTAAGCGGATTGCCGGATATGTCGGTGGTGAAGATGGTGTTGGTACAGGCGCGGAAGCGGCGGTTGATGAAGTAGGAGTAGGTAAGCGTGCGCACCACAAGAAAGGTCAGAAAACAGATCAGAAACAGAAGGGGGATGAAGAATTTTTTGGAAAGTTTCGGATTATGCATAGGACTCCATGAGGGCGGGAATTACTATCAGTGTATGGGAATCAATACCAAAATATGTTATAGTTGTTTCAGACAGAAAGGAGACGAAGTGTATGTGTGAGAATGTGTATGATATGATTATTGTAGGTTCCGGACCGGCGGGGCTGACGGCGGGGATTTATGGGAAACGTGCCGGGTTGAAGGTGGTTATCCTGGAGAGTGGTTTTATTCAGGGCGGTCAGATCGTGAATACGTATGAGGTGGATAATTATCCGGGAATGCCGGGAATCAGTGGACTGGAGCTGGCAGAAAAGCTGAAGGAGCATGTGACCGGGTTTGGCGTAGAGATTGCGAGAGGGAAGGTGAAAGGAATTTCACTGGACGGAGAATGGAAGATTGTGCACACAAAGAAGGCAGATTATCGTGGTAAGGCGGTTATTCTGGCGGCGGGTGCAGTTCACCGGAAGCTGGAAGTTCCCGGTGAGGAAGAACTGGCAGGAATGGGAGTCTCTTACTGTGCAACCTGTGACGGAGCGTTCTTTAAAGATAAGACAGTGGCTGTTGTCGGCGGCGGGGATGTGGCTGTGGAAGATGCAATTTTCCTGGCGAGAGGCTGTAAACAGGTGTATCTGATTCATCGGAGGGATCAGCTGCGGGCGGCACAGGTGTTACAGGATGCGTTGAAAGATTTCCACAATATTACCTGTATCTGGGATACCACGGTGGAAAAAATTGGCGGAGAGCAGCAGGTGCAGTGGATAACTCTGAAACAGACAAAGACCGCAGAAAAGTATCAGCTGGATGTGGATGGTGTCTTTATTGCAGTGGGAACCGTACCGGATACCGGGTTTGTAAAGGAACTGGTAGATTTGGATGAGCATGGATATATCAAAGCCGGCGAGGATGGAAGAACCGGTGTGTCGGGTATCTACGCAGCGGGAGATATCAGAACCAAGGAACTGCGCCAGATTATTACAGCAGCTGCAGACGGGGCAAACTGTGTGAATTCCGCGCAGCAGGATCTGTATAAAGGATAACAGAAGCGGAAATGAATATGGAAATCACCATGAGTATGTCCTATGTGAAAATACTGCTGAGAAACCTGTGAAAACAGCGATAAAAAGGGGCTTTTGTTAAAAAGTACTAAGTTGTGTCTGAAATTCACACAATTAAGGTGGATAGTGAAAAAGTTATACTCCGGTTATCCACATAGGAAAATACTGGAAATGCCGTAAAATCAAGTTATACACAAAGTTATCCACTTTATCCACATTTTTTCATGTGGACAACCGTGATTTACATAACGAAAAAGGAAACAAATGTTTTGTGAATAAGTGATAAATCGATGTTTCGACAAAAAGAGTGTGGAAAAACTATTGACTTTTTTATAGTCAAATAGTAAAAAAAAATGAAGTGAATTTTCAAACAATTTGCGGGGATTTAAAAAAAGAAGCCAGGGTTCAGCCCCCGGCTCCTTTCATTCTCTTGATCACTTTCAGTCTCGTAAATTCCTCTCTCTCCTTCTCCTCTAACGCATTACTGATATCCTTTGTCAGCTGCTCGTAATGAGGAATCGTGATATTCTTCAGCGCGTTTGCCCGCTTCTGCGTTTTCTTGATATTCGCTGCCAGCCGGTACGCTGCATTTTCCACCATGGAAAGTCGGATCGTCAGTTCCTTCACCTTCTCAAACGCTTGCTTTGCCGCATCCAGAGATTCCTTTGTGCTGTAAAACGCATACGTCGGAGCATCCCCGGAAGATTCCGATTCCACCAACGGAATCTCCGTACCCATGATACTTCTGGTCTTGATACGGATCGAATCCTCAATGGGAACTGTATAAGAAATCGTCTGTACGGTATTAATACCGATTTCCATATTTGCCCTCTGCAACGCTCCATACGCCTCACGGAAGGTCACATCGATCTGCGACTGGATACCCTTCGCCTCATCGATCAGGTTCATCATTTCACGGATCAGAATATTTCGCTTCTTATCCATCAGGTCAAATCCCTGGAGAGAAAGAGCCAGAGAATTCTTGGCAAGGATCAGATTTCCCTTGGTAGGGAAGGTATTTGGATCCATAAAATCCCCCCTTTTATTCCATCATAGACTGTGCGTCAGAGACAGCCTGTTCCACAAGGTCAATATCGGTTGGCTGATAGTACTGATTCAGAACTTTGGTATCGATACGGTCAAGCTCCTCTTTCGGAAGCAGGCCAAGCAGCTTCCAGCCGATATCCAGTGTTTCGGTGATCGTACGGTTTTCCATCGGACCCTGGCCGACAAACTCACGCTCAAAGGCATTACCGAAGATCAGATACTTTTTATCCAGCGGAGAAAGCTCATCTTCACCGATAACGGAAGCCAGTGCTCTGGCATCTCCTACTTTTGCGTAGCAGGAAAACAGCTGGTTTGCCACATCCTGATGGTCTTCTCTGGTATATCCCTTACCGATACCATCCTTCATCAGACGGGACAGAGACGGCAGTACGTTGATCGGTGGATAAATCGCCTGTCCGTGAAGCTGTCGGTCCAGAACGATCTGACCTTCGGTGATATACCCGGTCAGGTCAGGAATCGGGTGGGTGATATCGTCGTTTGGCATGGTCAGGATCGGAATCTGCGTAACCGATCCGGTGCCGCCCTGTACGATACCGGCACGCTCATAAAGGGTGGCCAGTTCACTGTAGAGGTAACCCGGATAACCTTTACGGGAAGGAATCTCACCCTTGGAGGAAGATACCTCTCGCATCGCCTCACAGAAAGAAGTGATATCGGTGAGGATGACCAGAATATGCATACCTTTTTCAAAAGCCAGATATTCGGCGGCGGTCAGTGCCACTTTCGGAGTGATCAGTCGCTCAACGACCGGATCATTTGCCAGGTTCAGATACATGACTACGTGGTCAGAAACACCGCTTTCCTCGAAGGTACGGCGGAAGAACTCAGCCACGTCATATTTGACACCCATCGCCGCAAAAACGATGGCGAATTTTTCATCGGTATTGTCACCAAGAGAAGCCTGCTGTACGATCTGTGCGGCAAGCTGGTCATGGGGAAGACCGTTTCCGGAGAAAATCGGAAGCTTCTGTCCGCGGATCAGGGTTGTCAGACCGTCGATGGCGGAGATGCCGGTACGGATATAGTTACGCGGATATTCACGGGTAACCGGATTTAATGGCAGACCGTTGATATTTGCTTTGGTGTCTGCCACGATCGGTCCCAGACCGTCGATCGGGTTGCCGATACCGTCGAAGGTACGTCCCAGGATCTTCTCGGAAAGACCGATTTCCATGGGATGCCCGGTCAGACGGGTGTGGGTGTTGTCGAGAGACATATTGTCGGATCCCTCAAAAACCTGGATCACAGCTTTGTCTTCGTAGACTTCTACGATCCGTCCCAGTTTCTTTTCTTTTCCATCGATGGTAAATTCTACGATTTCCTCATATGCTGCATTTTTTACTCCCTCCAGAACTACCAGAGGACCGTTGATTTCACTTAAGCCAAGATATTCAATTGCCATATTTCCATCCTCCTTATCCGTTCTTTTCCAGTACTTTATCGTAGAAGATATCAACAGCTTTTTTATAATCGTCAAACATTTCCGGTTTGTCGTTTGGCACATCGTATTTGATGGCGATGATCTTTTCGAAAATATTGTCCTCTTTCAGGACAGACATAGGCATACCCATGGTTACCAGGGCTTTTGCTTTTTTATACAGATATAAAATGATTTCCATCATCTTATACTGTTTTTCCAGCGGGACACAGGTGTCATCTGCGTGGAATGCGTTCTGCTGTAAGAATCCCAGACGGATCACACGGGCGATCTCGAGGATCAGTTTCTGGTCATCCGGAAGAACGTCACTGCCGATCAGTTTTACGATTTCCATCAGGCTGCTTTCCGTATTAAGAAGAGCCATGATCTGGTTTCTGAGATCGATAAAGTTTTTATTTACATGGGTCTGGTACCATGGTGCCAGATCGTTCAGATATTCGCTGTAACTGGTCAGCCAGTGGATCGCCGGGAAATGTCGTGCATAAGCCAGCGACTTGTCCAGTCCCCAGAAGCAGCGGACAAAACGTTTGGTATTCATCGTGACCGGTTCGGAGAAATCACCGCCCTGCGGGGATACAGCCCCGATGATCGATACGCTTCCTTCGGTTCCGTTAAGATTTTCCATCATGCCAGCTCTTTCATAGAAGGCAGACAGACGGGAAGCCAGATAAGCCGGGAAACCTTCCTCTGCCGGCATCTCTTCCAGACGGCCGGAGAGTTCACGGAGGGCTTCTGCCCAACGGGAGGTAGAGTCTGCCATAATAGCCACATCGTAACCCATATCACGGTAATATTCCGCCAGCGTCAGACCGGTGTAGATGGAAGCCTCACGGGCAGCCACCGGCATGTTGGAGGTATTCGCGATCAGGGCCGTACGGTTCATCAGAGGATGACCGGTCTTCGGATCCACCAGTTCTCCGAATTCCTCCAGTACCTGAGTCATCTCGTTTCCACGTTCACCGCAGCCGATATAGATGATAATATCTGCATCGGACCACTTGGCGATCTGGTGCTGGGTCATGGTTTTTCCGGTACCGAAACCACCGGGAACAGCGGCGGTGCCGCCTTTTGCGATCGGGAACATGGTATCCAGGATACGCTGACCGGTGATCAGCGGCCTGGATGCCGGGAAACGTCTTTTGGTCGGACGGGGAACACGGATCGGCCATTTCTGGCACAGGGAGAGTTCCTTTGCGGTTCCGTCGGCAAGTTCCAGTGTGACGATCGGATCCACGATCGTGTAAGCACCATCAGGGGCTGCTTTGATAACGGTTCCCTCCACATCCGGAGGAACCATGGATCGATGAAGGATACTTGCGGTTTCCTGGGTTTCCGCGATGACGGTTCCTCCGGTTACATGATCGCCCTCGGATACAGTTACATGAACATTCCATTTTTTGGAGGTATCCAGAGAATCGACGCTGACACCACGGGTGATATATTTGCCGGAGCGGGCAGCAATCTCGCTTAGCGGACGCTCGATACCGTCGAAAATGTTGTTCAGGATTCCGGGTCCCAGTGTTACGGAGATGGCATCACCGGTTCCCACAACTTCCGCGCCGGGTTTCAGACCGGTGGTCTCCTCGAAGACCTGTACAGTGGTGGCTTTCTTTGACAGGGAGATGACTTCCCCTACCAGATGCTCTTCACCCACATGTACCATCTCAGACATACGAAGACCAGTATTTCCCTTCAGGTAAATAACTGGTCCGTTGATTCCATAAATGATTCCTTTTTTATTCATCTGTCATACCTCCGGCAAAGACAAATTCTTCTTTTGCTTCCCTGAGTAAAGTAGCAAATGAGTTGTCTATCAATATATTTTTGGAGCGGATCACGGCGCGCATACCGCCCATGAAAGCTTCTCTGGATACTACCGGGGCAAAGCCGAAGCGTGCGGCAAGTTCCGGGATCCGGTTCTGGTCTGCGGGATCAAGATAAACCACAAGGGCATCTTCTCCGGCAAAGTCGCAGGCTTCCTGGATCCGTTGGGAGAGATATTCCAGATATTCCGGTGTGGAGCGAAACTGTGCAAGACGCTCCGCCACATCGTGAAACAGCTGCTGCTTGATCTCTTCGGTCTTATCGGAAAGAAGACGGCGGTATTCTAGCTGTCTGGCAGAGACGGTTTTGTTGATCTCGCGTTTGAGATTGTCGGTTTCCGCCTGAATATGAGACTGAATCTGCCGTTCTTTGGTCTCTTTATGTTCCTGGAAAATCTTATCCAGGGCTTCCTGATGCTGTGTCTGCACCTGCTGTGCCTCCTGCATGGCACTGTCGATGGAGGCTGTATAAAAATGCTGTAATTTTTCTTCGATAGTCAATGTATTCACCCTCTTTGATTTATAGTTACAGTTTTAGTCCAATGGCTTCGTTGACATAAGAGGTGATAAAATCCGGTTTCCGGCCGGTACCGTGACGGTCGGGGATCTCCACGATCAGAGGTACCTTGTGATGGAGTTTCACCTCATCCACAATTTCCGGGAATTCTCTGCCGAACTTTTCTGTAAGCAGAAGAATCCCGATTTCTTTATCGGCCAGAGCCGTTTCCAGAGCGGTGCGCAGTTCTTCTCTCTCGTGCACCACCACACCGTCCACCCCGGCGAGCCGCATGCCCGTCTGGGTGTCGATGTTGTCACTGATCAGATACATTTTCATAAAGCAAAACCTCTTTGTAAGGATTAAAGTTTACCTAAGATCATGAAGGAAATGATCAGACCATACAGAGCAATACCTTCTGCCATGGCTACGAAGATCATGGATTTACCGAACAGGGAACCGTCTTCGCTGATAGCACCCAGGGCTGCACTTGCAGAACTTGCTACGGCGATACCGGAACCGATGCCGGACAGGCCGGTTACGAGAGCGGCACCGAGATAACCAAGACCGGTTGCAAGACCACTTCCGGCTGCGTCAGTAGCAGCCTGTACGTTCTGCGCACCGGCGAACATGGCGATGGTTCCTACAAGGAGTGTGCCAAAGAAGAAGAAACAGTTGACTGCCAGAGATTTTTTGTAACGTTTTTTGTTTCTCTCACCCAGAAGAAATGCGCCTCCCGGGATGATGATGCTGAGAATCAGTGCTGCGGCGGTAAGAATTTCGATAATAGTTGACATAATAATATCCTCCTGCTTATTTATTTTTGGATTTTTTTAAAAATGGCTGAAAAGCTCTTCCGTTTCCTTTATAGAAACGGCTGAACATCTCATAATATTCCAGACGGAGAACCTGGATAGCTACGATCAGGCCTTCCATCGCGGTAACGAAAATATTGCCGAGGATCACGACGATCCAGTTCGGGCTTCCGGCTTCTGCACCGGCAAGCATCAGTACGACTTCCATCATAGCGGCATGGCTGACGGCGAAAGCGCCGATACGGACGAAAGAAAGGGTGTTGGACAGATAACTTAACATGACTTCGAAGAGTTCAAAAAAGCTCTGTACAAAATACATGCCCTTGCTTCCTTCAATGACGGGACTTTCTTTTTTCACCATTCTTGCCAGAGGCTCCTTCAGCATAATGATCACTAACGGAATACCGAACATCACGCCGAGAACCGCTCCTGCGGGAAGGGTGTGACCTGTCATAAACAGGAAGATCACAGCAATCAGGGAACCGTAGAACACCAGTCCTGCCACAGCATTCTGGTCAAACCAGATGCCTTCCACATCTTTCATGCGAACGGCATTAATAATATGGAAGATCATTGTAATCAGGATCAGGAACATACCGAAAGCGATTGCAACGACAAATACCGTATTTAACGTACCAAGGAACGGCAGATTGGACATCGCCTCCACCGGACGCAGCCAGAGCGCGGGGATCACATCTTCAAAACCGAAGATGCTGCCGAACATCAGACCGAAGAAAGTGGAGAAAATACCTGCGGTACCGATAATGGCTGCCAGATCCAACTTCTTAAACTTATATAGAAGAAATCCGCCGATCACCAGGCAGGCTCCCTGACCGGCATCACCGAACATCGCACCGAAGATAAACATATAGGTCAGTGCCACGAAGATCGTAGGATCCATCTCATGATAGGACGGCAGACCGTACATTTTCACAAACATCTCAAAGGGACGGAAGATCTTCGGATTCTTTAACTTGGTCGGCGGTTCGCCGTGTGCTGTGGAATACGGATCTGTCTCTACGAAACAGTAGAGATTCTGATCATCCGCGATTTCTTTCTGAAAAGCTGTGGCATCTGTGACAGACATCCAGCCGCACAGGATATAAAAGACTTCCCGGTTATCCTCTTTGGTGCAGGCGGCAAGCCGGCGGACATCAAAGTTGCGGGACTGACTTTCCAGTTTCCGTGTGGCTGCATAGAGCTTTTCACCCTGCTTTTGCAGCAGTTCGGCAATGGTATCCTGCAGTTTTGCCAGCTCTTTTTCTGTCTGTTGCAACTGTCCGGCTAACTGTGCCTGTACCTGAGACGGAATGCCGTAAAGCTTTTCGGGAACATCCAGCTGTTCAAAATGCATGGATGCGTAAACTGCATCGATCCGGTCAGTTACTTTGGTCGGGCAGAAATAAAAGCCCCAGATATACCGGTCATTTTTCTGGCAGGGGTAAAAGAGCGTCTCTTCACTGCCATACACATATGTTTCAAATTTGTTGTAATATTCCCTGCTGATACGACCAAAGCGGCAGGTCATATAGCGGAACTGCAGAAAACGGGAAATATCAAAGTCAAGTGAGAGGAAGGGTTCCAGCTGTGTCAGGAGTTCTTCCAGTTCTTTTTTCTGATCTTCCAGTTCTTTTTTCTGTTCGTTGATTCGGGTCAGCTGTTGATCGAAGGATTCGATCAATGCGACCGCTTCATCCAGTGTCATGGTGAGATTCGTCTGGATGTTTCCGGAGTCCAAAAGCTTTTCATATTCCAGTGCTTTTGCCAGAAGTCCTTTGTAGGGATTGATCTGCAGATAAGGAGTCAGTGTTTTTAACGTCTGCAGCTGTGCAAGAGCATTTTCCAGATGGATCTCGTATCGGGAAAGATACTGATCCACCACCCGGTCAATATCGGCTTTTGGTCCGGTGATGCTTACAAATTGCATTTTTTCAATCATAGTTACATCCCCCGGTGTTTTTTTGCTTACGATTTCGAGATATAGCGCATGGTGTCTTCCGGCGTGATACTGTAACGGATACATTCGAGTACTGTTGTCAGCCGGTCGATCTCATGTTCTTTGTGATAGAGGTAGCAGTAGATCGTGGATACAGAATAAGGATCCGCTTTGCTTTCTCCGTAAAGGACATGTTTCATGATGCTGCTGTACATCTCTTCAAGCGTATGTGAGTTCAGTTTTTCGTAACGTCGTCCATAGTAGGTCCGGTCAAGAAGCGATTCGAAAGCTGTCATCGTCTCAGCTTCTACCAGAGCGGCGATATCTTTCTTATGCAGCTTGTAATTCACAGGAATCAGCAGTGCATAGATATCGGCAGCGGTCATATGGTAATACTGTTTGGAACGGTAGATCCACTGGAGATTCAGCAGATCAAATTTGTTCCCGTAGGCTTTGGTGATCTCTTCCAGGTTCTTTTTGGAGAGAATCTTGTCTTTTGTCTTCCATATGGCAGAAAAATAAGAAAGATCCAGTGCCATCTCGTAGTCAAAAAGCGTTGGTGTTTCCAGACCGGACAGTGCGGCCAGCGGCTGGTAGTAACTGGTTCCCCGCAGATGACTGACAAATTCTTCAATGGACCGGGACGCGGTCAGCAGGTTGATATCCAGCTGTGAGTGCTTATCGAAGAATGGTTTGAATAAAGAAAGATCCAGATTTACATCTCTGTGGTCAAAGATCTTATTCAGACATTCTTTCATGATGGACACTTCGTATCGTCCGAAATAAAGATTGAGGAATTTGCGCTGCTCCATGTTGGAAAACTGATAAATCTTGGTAAAATCGCGATAAATCGAATTCACCAGAAGCTGTTCAATCTTTCCACGGTGCAGAGCCTCTTCTGAGAGAGAGTCCAGGATCGCTTCATAAGCGGGCTGCTGTTTCAGATAGGTAACTGCCTGGGGAACGCTTTTGAGTTCTGCCAGTTCCCGGTACTGATCGTCAGTCAGCAGTCTGCTCTGCATGGCTCGGATCTTCGTGGTCAGACCACTGTAAGATAATAATGATCCCATATACTTCACATCCTGATTATTTTGTGGTAAATCTTGTCGCATAATGCATCTTTATGTTCCTTATAATAAGCATCCATATGCTTAAGGGAACGTTCGGTGGAGGTTTTCAGGTGTTCCAGTTCCCGATCCGCCTGTTCCTGCAAGGTGCGTTTGGCAGCTTCCAGTGTTCTGGCAGCCTGAGCATCCGTATCGTTATCATAAGTAGAGGTACGTTCCTCGGCCGCGTTGTCCTGACGTCGGGTTTCTTCGACAGCAGATTCCATAATACGGGAAGCGGCTGTCTCGATTTCAGACAATTTGTCGATTACAGATTCCATTTTTCCCTACTCCTTTGTTTAAAATTTAACATCATCATACACCTATTCAGTCAAAAAGTAAATCAGAACTGTCTATATGTATACAAATTATTGGAAATGTATAACAAATTTATTCATATTCATATTGAAAAATAGTTCTTTCCAAGTATACCTCTTTTATAGTAGAATAAAGCGCGACATAGCTGTTTTACACAAGAAAATACCTGGAGGGAAATATATGAGGTTAAGGAATATACGCGGCTCTAAAGAGACGATTGCAGCCAGCGATTATGTGGTACAGGAACCGGAGACACACAAGGGAACATGGGGGCAGCTTTTTGGCAATGAGCAGCCGGTACAGATTGAAGTGGGAATGGGAAAGGGACGTTTTATCATGGATATGGCGCGCCTGCATCCGGATCGTAATTTTGTGGGGATCGAGATGTATGACAGTGTACTGCTCCGTGCGATGCAGAAGAGAGAACAGCTCGAAGAAGATCTGCCAAACCTGTATTTTATCCGTATGGATGCACGAAATCTGCCGGATGTCTTTGAGAAAGGAGAAGTGGATAAGATTTATCTGAATTTTTCGGATCCATGGCCGAAGGAGCGTCATGCAAAACGCCGTCTGACTTCCCGCCAGTTTTTGGAGCGTTACGACAAGATCCTGGCACCGGAGGGAACGGTAGAGTTCAAGACCGATAACCGCCCGCTGTTTGAGTTCTCACTGGAAGAAGTGAAAGAAGCAGGCTGGGTTCTGGACGCTTCGACTTTTGATCTTCATCATGATGCAAAGCTGATGGAAGGAAATGTAATGACCGAATACGAAGAAAAATTCTCCCGGGCAGGAAACCCGATCCATAAAATGATCATTCACCGATAAGAAGAGAAAATAATCCGGCGCAGCGGAATAACCCGCTGTGGACCGGATTCTTTCTCGTTCATATCATATTATAACAACAGAACTTTGAAGGATCCGTGAGAAGATGGGAAAAAAATGCTGTTGCCGCAACCGCTTCTACGACTGGAGCTACAACAACCCCAGGATCGACCGCAAACTGACTGATCTGCACAAACGTTTGTCAGAACTGGACGATATCCTGTGTGCGAGAAAGAAAAGTGAAAAAAAACGAAAAAAATTGTAAAAAAAGACTTGCATTTTTCTATACGGATGATATAATAATTCTTGCGTTACAGATACAAGCGCCTTTAGCTCAGCTGGTAGAGCAGTAGACTCTTAATCTATTTGTCCAGGGTTCGAATCCCTGAAGGCGCACTTAAAGCACTGTTTTCGATGACATGGAGCATCGGGGACGGTGCTTTTTTAATGTCTGATACGAAAATTCAAAATCTATAGGTCGAAAAAGACCTTCTGAATAAACAAAGAAAAGGAGAAAACTTATGAATCGAGATGTACCGTTAAAAAAATACGCAAAAAAAATGAATCACTCCTACACCTTCGGCGCTTTCCCGACGATCGAACTGCTGAAAAATCAGCCGGAACATGTGCTGAAAGTCCTGCTTCACCCGGATATGAACAGTGAGACTCAACTGGAGATCATCACTGATCTGTGTAACCGGCACAATATACCGATCGAACGGGCCGCAAAAGTGGTTGAAAAGCTCAGAGACAAAGAGAACATCTTCGCTGTCGGTGTGTTTGAAAAATACACGAACCAGCTGGATCCAACAGCGGATCATATCGTTCTTGTTAACCCGAGTGATATGGGGAATATGGGAACGATCATCCGGACAAGCATCGGTTTTGGTATCGAAAATCTTGCGATCATAGAGCCGGGTGTGGATGTATTTAACCCGAAAGTAGTACGGGCCTCGATGGGATCTTTGTTTCAGTTGAATTTCTGTTATTTCCCAAGCTTTGAAGCCTACAAAGAACAGGCGGGTAACAGAAGCCTTTATCCGTTTATGCTAAAGGGAGCTGTGCCGTTGCAGGAGCTTCAGAGAGACACCACTGAGACCTACTCCCTGATCTTCGGAAATGAAGCCACCGGACTGCCGGACAGTTTTGCGGATGAAGGCCAAAGTGTGGTGATCCGTCATACCGATCATATCGATTCGTTAAACCTGGCGCTGGCTACCGGCATCGGTATCTACGAATTCACAAAATGATAAAAATAACTAAAAAAGATATAAAAAATATCTAAAAAAAGACAGGTTTCGAGCCGGGAAATTTTAAGAAAACCTGGAAAAATGAAAAATAGCATAAAAAATACACAGGATTTTGTGAATAATAAAACGACTAATGGTCAGTTTTGCTAAAATACGAGAAAAATTGACAAAAACAAACATGAAAAATAGGAATGTTGACAAATGAAAAATTCAGAAGTAAAATTTGTAAAACTTCGGATTTATGGAGAGGATATAAATTAAGAAGTTTTAAGTGACTATTCAGTAGATAATATCCCACGAGGGTACTGAACAGTTACGTTTTGCTTATTAAAAGTTAAGGAAAGGGAGGGAGAGAAACGGATTTAGCAAGTAAATTACTGGAAGAGCTGAACTGTGACACTGCCTTTACGATCCCCCTGTTTGGAGGAATTGAAATCGCAGAGTCGGTGGTTGTAACCTGGATCATTATGGCTGCACTGGTAATAATTTCCATATTACTTACACGCAATCTCCAGGTGGAACCTGAAAACATCAGTAAACGCCAGCTGGCACTGGAAACAGTGATCGGTGTCATACAGGATTTCTTCAAAGATATTCTTGGAGAAAAAGGAAAAATGTATATTCCTTATCTGATGTCGGTGGCCATTTATATTGGCGTAGCCAATCTGATTGGTATTCTGGGATTTAAACCACCAACTAAAGACATGAATGTAACAGCAGCTCTGGCAATCATGAGCATTGTATTAATTGAATTTGCCGGAATCCATGCAAAAGGCGGAAAAAAGTGGCTGAAGAGTTTTGCAGAACCTACACCGGTGGTGTTGCCGATCAACATCCTGGAAATCTTCATCCGACCGGTATCCCTTTGTATGCGATTATTCGGTAACGTACTGGGTTCCTTCGTTGTCATGAAACTGATCGAAGCAGTAGCCCCTGTACTGGTGCCTGTACCGTTGACCTGTTATTTTGATATTTTCGACGGACTGATCCAGGCATATGTGTTTGTCTTTCTGACAGCACTGTTTATCAAAGAAGCTATTGAGTAAACTTAATTGGAAAAGAGAAAAGGAGAAAACATTATGTTAGTAGCAATCGGAGCAGCAGTAGCAGTATTAACAGGTATCGGAGCAGGACTGGGAATCGGTCTGGCAACAGGTAAAGCAGTAGATGCAATCGCAAGACAGCCGGAAGCAGAAAGCAAAATCAGCAAATCCCTTCTTCTTGGTTGTGCACTGGCAGAGGCAACCGCTATTTACGGTTTCGTTATCGGTCTGCTGATCATCTTCTTCCTTGGCTAATCACCATTACCGAAACATGAGAAAAACGAGAAAGGCAGGTGAGTAAAGGGTGTTACGGATAGACTTAAATCTGGTTTGGACCATTATCAACGTCATCATTCTCTACCTTTTACTGAAAAAGTTCCTGATCAAACCGGTAACTGCGATCATGGATAAGAGAGAGCAGATGGTGAAACAGGGTCTGGAAGGTGCCAGAGCCCAGGAGAGCCGGGCGAAGGAACTGAAGGTTAAATATGAAGAAGCCCTTGCATCTGCGAAGGAAGAATCTCTCCAGCTGGTTGAGAAAGCCAGAGGAAATGCCCAGGTGGAATATGACCGTATTCTGGGTGAAGCGGATGAACAGGCGAAAAAGATAAAAGAAGCGGCCAGAAAGGATGTGGAACTGGATCGGGAAAAAGCAATGAAAGAGATGCAGTCCGAAGTTGCAGGACTTGCTCTTACCGCAGTATCCCGTATCCTGCAGGAAGGTACTGATCCACAGAGTGACGGTGCGCTGTATGAACAATTTTTGAAAAAAGCAGGTGAGGCCAATGACACAGACCGCTGATCGTTATGGAAAAGTGCTTTATGATCTGAGAGTTCCCGCAGAAGATGTGGAACAGATGAAAGCGGCTTTGTGTGCGGCGCCTCAGCTGGTGAAAATTCTCAATGATCCGACTCTTACCAAAGAGGTAAAGCATGAGATTATAGAAACAATATTCCCGAAGAGCTTACACAACTTTTTAAAGACAGTCAGTGACCGGCGAAGATGTGATCAGATTGATGACATGCTGGAAAGCTACAGGGCCTGTGTGAGAAAGGAAAAGGGAATTGTGGCCGCTACGCTGTACTGTGTCCATGAGCCGGATGAGAATCAGAAAGCTCAGATGGAACAGTTCGTCAGGAGAACCTATGGCGTCAATGGCGTGGAAATGACTGTTGAACAGCAGCCGGACCTGATCGGAGGATTTGTTCTTCGTGTGGGGGACCGGGAATTTGACTGGAGTCTGCGCGGCAGAGTCCGTCAGCTGCAACAACGATTGATCCGGAGGTGAAAGAAATGAGCACAATCAGCTCAGAAGAAATTATTTCCATTCTGAAAGAGAAAATCGAAAATTACGATGCCATGTGTCAGGAACAGGAAACCGGTAAGGTTATCAGTGTCGGTGACGGAATCGCAACGATCTATGGAATCGATCATGCGATGTACGGCGAGATCGTAACTTTTGAAAACGGCGAAAAAGGAATGGTTCAGGATATCCGTCAGGATACCATCGGATGTATCCTGTTCGGTAAAGATACAGGAATCAAAGAAGGTACCCGTGTGGTACGTACGAAAAAGAAAGCCGGAATCCCGGTCGGTGAAGGATTTGTCGGTAGAGTTATCAACGCGCTGGGCGAGCCGATCGACGGAAAGGGAGCTGTAGAAGAAGACGACTACTATCCGGTAGAAAGAGAAGCACCTGGTATTATTGAGAGAAAATCTGTCAGTGTTCCTATGGAGACCGGTATCTTGTCTATCGACTCCATGTTCCCGATCGGACGTGGACAGCGTGAGTTGATCATCGGTGACCGTCAGACCGGTAAGACAGCGATCGCAACCGATACCATCTTAAACCAGAAAGGCAAAGACGTAATCTGCGTCTACGTTGCCATCGGTCAGAAAGCATCTACGATTGCAAAACTGGTAAATACACTGACCAAACATGATGCTATGGATTACACCATCATCGTTTCTGCTACAGCCAGTGACTGTGCACCGTTACAGTACATTGCACCTTATTCGGGAACCGCTATGGCAGAATATTTTATGCACAAAGGAAAAGACGTACTGATCGTATACGATGATCTGTCCAAACATGCGGTTGCATACCGTGCCCTGTCCCTGTTGCTGGAGCGTTCTCCGGGACGTGAAGCTTATCCGGGTGACGTATTCTATCTGCATTCCAGACTGCTGGAACGTTCCAGCCGGCTGAGCGATGAAGAAGGCGGCGGATCTATCACAGCACTGCCGATCATCGAGACACAGGCGGGTGACCTGTCGGCCTATATCCCGACAAACGTTATTTCCATCACTGACGGTCAGATCTTCCTGGAAAGTGATCTGTTCTTCTCCGGTATGCGTCCGGCTGTAAACGTTGGCCTTTCCGTATCCCGTGTAGGTGGTGCGGCACAGACAAAAGCCATGAAGAAAGCAGCAGGAAGTATCCGTATCGACCTGGCCCAGTACCGTGAGATGGAAGTATTTACCCAGTTCAGTTCCGATCTGGATGAGACAACCAAAGCGCAGTTACAGTATGGAAAATGTCTGATGGAACTGTTAAAACAGCCATTATGTAATCCGCTTTCCATGCCACAGCAGGTTATCACTCTGGTAGCTGCAACACATAAAGTTCTGGTAGATGTGGAAGTAAGCAAACTGAAAGCATTCCAGATGGATATGCTGCAGTATTTTGCAGATATGCATAAAGAGATCATCGATGAACTGAATGATAAAAAAGTTCTCAACGATGAACTGACAGAAAAGATCGTAGAAGTGGCAGAGGAATTCAAGAAGAGCAGGTGTTAATATGGCAAATGTAAAAGAGATACAGGACCGGATCAAGAGTATCCAGGACACCATGAAGATCACCAATGCGATGTACATGATCTCATCATCCAAGATGAAGAAAGCAAAGAAAGCGCTGTCAGATACAGAGCCCTATTTCTTTGAGATGCAGTCCGCGATCCGCCGTATCCTGCGTCATGTGCCGGATATTGAGCATGCTTTCTTCGATGAGAGACCGGAGATTCCGAAAAAAGACCGGAAGATCGGTCACATCATCGTAACAGCAGACAAAGGACTGGCAGGTGCTTATAACCATAACGTGATCAAGATGGCAGAAGAGCAGCTGCAGTGGGAAGGAAAACACAGTCTGTTTGTTCTTGGAGAACTGGGTCGGCAGTATTTTTCAAAGAAAACACTGCCGGACGTGTCTGTGGATATGGATTTCCACTTTACGGTTCAGAAGCCTTCCATGCACCGTGCCCGTATGATCGGGCTGCGTATGGTAGAGGAATATCTGGAAGGAAAACTGGATGAGATCCATGTGATCTACACCAACATGGAAAATGCTGTGACCAATGAGACACAGACTCTTCAGCTGCTTCCGTTAAAGAAAGCTTCGTTCCATACCGAACTGAAAATGGGAATTCCGGCGGATGTACATCATGAGGAGATCATGCTGGTACCGTCCGCAGATGAAGTGTTAAATACCATCATTCCGAACTATGTAGTGGGAACGATATACGGCTGTCTGGTAGAATCCTACTGCAGCGAGCAGAACGCCCGTATGACAGCCATGGATGCCTCGAACCGGAATGCCAGCGAGATGCTGAAAGCCTTATCGATTCAGTATAACCGGGCAAGACAGGCAGCGATCACCCAGGAGATCACCGAGGTTATCGCAGGTGCGAAAGCACAGAAAAACAAACACAAGTAGAGGCAAAAATATATAGAGAGATAAGAGAGGAGGAGCGAATCCATATGCAGACAGGAAAAATCGTACAGGTCATGGGACCTGTAGTAGACGTCCTTTTCGAAGGACAGACTCTCCCGTCCATCAAGGATGCTCTGGAAGTTGACAACGGTGGGAAAAAGTGTGTCATGGAAGTAGCACAGCACATCGGAAACAATATGGTTCGTTGTATTATGCTGAATTCCAGTGAAGGACTTCACCGTGATATGGAAGTAACAGCTACAGGCGCAGGTATTCAGGTGCCGGTAGGAGAAAAGACACTGGGTCGTCTGTTCAATGTACTGGGTGACACCATCGATGGTGGAGAAAGCCTGGAGAAAGAACAGCACTGGGTAATCCACAGAGATCCCCCGACCTTTGAGGAACAGAGCCCGGTTGTAGAGATCCTGGAGACAGGTATCAAAGTAATCGACCTTCTGGCACCCTATGCCAAAGGTGGTAAGATCGGTCTGTTCGGTGGTGCCGGTGTAGGTAAAACCGTACTGATCCAGGAACTGATCCGTAACATCGCAACAGAACACGGTGGATATTCCATCTTCACCGGTGTAGGAGAACGTTCCCGTGAAGGTAATGACCTGTGGAGTGAGATGAAAGCATCCGGTGTACTGGAGAAAACCGCTCTGGTATTCGGACAGATGAACGAGCCACCGGGATCCCGTATGCGTGTAGCAGAGACGGGTCTGACCATGGCAGAATATTTCCGTGATGAAGAACATCAGAACGTGCTTCTGTTTATTGATAACATTTTCCGTTTTGTACAGGCAGGTTCCGAGGTATCCGCACTGCTTGGCCGTATGCCTTCCGCAGTAGGTTACCAGCCGACTCTGGCAAATGAAATGGGTGAACTGCAGGAGAGAATCGCTTCCACAAAGAACGGTTCCGTAACTTCCGTACAGGCTGTTTATGTGCCTGCCGATGACCTGACAGACCCGGCTCCGGCGACTACCTTCGCCCATCTGGATGCCACTACGGTACTTTCCCGTAAGATCGTAGAACAGGGTATCTATCCGGCAGTAGATCCGCTGGAATCTTCTTCCCGTATTCTGGAAGCGGATGTGGTAGGAGAAGAACACTACCGCGTAGCAAGAAAAGTGCAGGAGATTCTTCAGAAATACAAAGAACTGCAGGATATCATCGCGATCCTTGGTATGGAAGAACTGTCAGAAGACGATAAACTGACCGTATTCCGTGCAAGAAAGATCCAGCGTTTCCTGTCCCAGCCGTTCCACGTAGCAGAAACCTTTACCGGTGTTCCCGGAAAATACGTGCCGCTGGCTGAGACCATCCGCGGTTTCAAAGCAATCGTTGACGGTGAGATGGATGAATATCCGGAATGGGCATTCTTTAATGTAGGAACCATCGATGATGTTATCGAGAAAGCAAAGTCACAGGAGGCTTAAGATAAGGAGGTACCGGCATGAGTGGATTTTATATGCGAGTTCTTGCCAGTGACCATGTATTTTACCAGGGAAGGGTAGAAGCAGTGACTCTCCCGGGTGATGATGGTGAACGTACCGTACTGGCCCATCATGCAGACAGTATCATTTCCATCAGAGAGGGCGAACTTCGTTTCCGCGATGAGGAAGGAAACTGGCATGAGGCGATCGTAGGTCTGGGCTTTGCAGAGATGATCAATAACCGTCTGACCATTCTGGTAGACACCGCAGAACGCCCGGAAGACATCGACCGGAAGCGTGCGGAAGAAGCGAAAGCAAGAGCCGAGGAGCAGCTTCGTCAGAAGCAGAGCATGCAGGAATACTACATGTCCAAAGCATCCCTCGCCCGTGCGATGACCAGACTGAGTGCGACGAACAAAAAGAATATTGTGTAACTGTGAAGGTACTGAACAGTTACAAATATTGTATAGATGAGTATGGGACACCTCCCGGAAGGATAACCTTCCGTGGGGTGTTTTTTTTGCCAGGCATACGACAAAAAGGTCCGGTGGACCTTTTTTAGTTTTTCCGGACATAAAACCCGATAAAAATGTCATGGTGGGAATAACCATGAAAAAAATAAGTATAATACAGGTAACTGTTCAGTACCTTCACAGTTACTGATATAGTTACAAAACATTCGGGCAACAGAGGCGAGCGGGCGATGGACAGATATATACCATACATAAAAATAGCAGTATGTACTCAGAATCCAGGGGTCAATGACACGATCAGAGAATACGCAGCCGGATTCGAGGTACGGGCAGGGGTGAAAATACAGGTGGATATCATGAAGAACTGTTATCCACTGGCGAAAAAGATTCTGGACCGGGAACATTACGATGTGATCTGCCTGGGAAGAAAACTGTGGGATATCGACAGCTATACCTTTGCATCGAGCATCCGTATGACGGACCAGGAAACCATATTTTTACTTCTTGGATGGGACAGACTGACCCTTCCACAGATCGAAAAAGTAGCGCCGGTCGCGTATCTTCACACTCCCTTGCAGAAAGAAGAATTTCGCAAAGAACTTTACCGGGTGCTCAGCCGTCTTGGCCCCGGACGCCGATACCTCTCCATCCACACGCCGGGCTATAAAAGCCGTATGCTGTATCGGGACATTACCTATATCTGCAGGAGCGGAAATACCGTGCTGCTGCATACCCTGAAAGGCGTGTACCGTGCACAGGCAACGATGGAAGAAATCGAAGAGGAACTGATCGGAATACAGGAACGCTTCCTGAAAGTACACAGAAATTACCTGGTGAACCACCGCTATATTTCCTGGATGTATCAGCAGGAAGCAGGCCTGATGGACGGAACCCGCATCCCGGTCAGCCAGATTTACAGGAAACGAATCGAACAGGCCTTTGCTGAGAACAGAAAAGAAATGATGATCCTGTAACTGTGCATGGAATTGCATCGTATCCTGCGAGTATTCTGTTTATAGAAAAACACAGGAGGTACGGGCAAAGATGAAATGGTTCAATGAGTGTTACGGGGTCTATCTCTTTGGAATTTATCTGTTGTTAAATGTCCTGGACTGGCTGACCGGATGGTATAAAGCAAGAGTAAAAAAAGAGGCAAGCAGCAAAGCCGGATTAAATGGAATCATAAAAAAAGTTGGATACTGGATTATACTTCTTATTGCATTTTTGATACCATATATGTTCCAGAGATTGGGAAAAGATCTGCTGGATATGGATCTTGGATATCTTTCGGCTCTTGGCTGGTTTACACTGGCGAATCTTCTGATCAATGAAATCAGGAGCATATTGGAAAATCTGATTGCCTGTGGATATCAGGTGCCGGAGATCCTGAAACGAGGTCTGGAGATAACAGAAAAAATGTTAGATGAGAAAGAAAAATAAAAATATGTAAAAAACAACCATCTTGTCCTGTAGTATGACAAATAAACATCATAAAATGACACGTAAAAGTTACAGCAGAAAAAATCTGTTAATATAAAGTCACATCAGCAGGAGGAGGATGTAACTTTATGGAAGAAAAACAGATGCTATATATAAACGTTATGATATGTGACTCTGACAGTAACAGGATCATAGATCTGGAAAATAAACTGGAAGAGATTGGGGAACTGGAACACATAAAGATAAATATAGAGACCAGACATGAACTGGAATTGCAGACAATAGAAAACTGGTTACCGGAAACATATGATATCTTATTTATAAACCTGGACAGGGAGACCCATCAGGAGTTAACCAGAGCCGGAAAAATCCGTGAAAAAGACGAGAAAATCCATATGATATTAACGTCTGAAAATCAGGAAAATATACAGGAAACATTTGATCTGATGCCGGCGGTGTATCTGATAACCCCATTAGAAAAAGAAAGTCTGAGACATTGGATACAAACAATCCAAAAAAGAGTAAAAGACCGGCGGTTGTATATCACTTTTAATTACAAAAGAAAAACGTATCATATTCCATATCGGGAAATTTTGTATCTGGAATCCCAACAACATAAAATCCGCGTGGTAACGGCTAAAGAAAGCTATACTTTCTACGGGCAGCTGTCCAGAATCCAGAAACAGATGCAACAGGGGAGAGAAACATTCTTACGTATTCATCAGTCATATCTGGTCAACAGCCGTTATGTATACTGGATGGACAGAAATACGGTACGCACACAGGATGGAAGAAGATTTTCTGTAAGCAGTTCTTACAGGGAGCAAGCCAGAGAAAAATATCTTGGTTATGTAAAACAAATATAGGAAAAGAAAGATCTGAATAAGCGAAACTCTTATTTGGATCTTTTTTTGTGCAAAAAAAATACTGCTTGAGACAGAAAAAGTGGAGATTTTTACAAGCAGGAAAAATTCAATCATTTTTCAGGTATGATAAGCAGGTCGTCGAAATCTCAAAGAAAATAAGTAATCGTTATTTATTCCGCACAGTCGGAAGGGATAACGGTTATGGAAAAAACATTGTCGGAATTAATCCGCGAATACAAAGATGGAGGAAAGAGAAACTTTGAGAAAATAGCTGAGAAGATGAATCCACTGATCGAATTCTATGCAAGAAAACTATATACATGGGACAGGGAAGATGCCAGGCAGGAGATGCTACTGGCTTTGTTTTTGTCTCTGGAAAAAATGAAATATTGCAGGAATGAAGGAGAGATGCTCAGCTATCTGAAGACGGGCATCAGACGAAGATATAAAGATCTGATGCTGAAAGAATTACATAATAAAGAAGAGACTGTATATGCGGAATGGACGGAAGTTCAGGATGAAAGAGACGATTTTGCAATATCCGAATTCTATATGAATCTGGAAAGTGCCCTGGAAAGTTTTCATGGAAAAGAGCGAAAAATTGCTGAACGAATCTTATTTTACGGAGAAAGCGACACGGAAGCAGCGATACAGGAAGCAGTCAGCAGACAGTATTGCAACAGAATCAGGAAAAAGTTTGTAAGAAAGATGTAAGACAATAAAATAATTATAGAATTGACACTATGTATATGGTAATATATATTAAGAAGGCTTTGAAAAAGGAGAACGGAGATGAAAATAGCGGTATGCGATGATGATAAGCTTCTGACCGGAGAGATTGACGGTCAGCTGCAAAGAATCCAACAAAAAATGGGCATTTCCTTTGAAACAGATATCTTTTTTGACGGAGAAACATTATGGGAAGCAATTGAGAAACATGGTTCCTATGATATCATTTATCTGGATATCGAAATGGAAAATATGGATGGAATAACCGTGGCAAGAAAGATTCGGGAACAGGATCCGTATACCATTCTTTTGTTTGTATCAAGCTATGACAGCTACTATGAACAATTATTTGAAGTAGAACCTTTACGATTCCTTCGAAAACCGATCAATCCGGAAAAGTTCGAAGAATATTTCAAGATTGCTTACGGAAGACTGATGAATCTGGACGAGCGCTTGCACTTTGAATTCAACAAGCGATTATACCAGATCCCATATCGGTCGATCATGTATATGGAAAGTCGGAGGCGAGTGATCCATCTGATAGAAAACGGCGGACAGGAGTATCGCTTTTATATGAAAATGAATGACCTGATGCAGGAAATCAGCCGGGTTGGTCATATGTTTATACGGATTCATTGCTCTTACGTGGTAAATTATTATTATATAAAAACATTTGGAGCATCGGAAGTTGTTCTTTTGAATGGGGAAGTCCTTTCGGTAAGTATAGAATATAAAAACGAGGCTATGAAATTCTATATGGATATGGCAGAGTAAGATACCGATACTATAATCAGACCAAAACTTCCTTTTTATACATAATTATGTATAAACGGGACAGCATGGGAAAGAGCAGACATTCTACAATAAAAACAAAAACGGAGAATGCCTGCAAATGGATACGTATTATAAGATACCAAAAAGACTGGAAGAATATCGGAAAAGAATCAGTTTTACCCAGGAACAAATGGGCGATATTATGGGAGTTGGGCAGGATCATTATCAACGCCTGGAAAAGGGAACTGTCATAATATCCAATAACGGTTTGGAAAAAATAGAAGAACATGGTGGGGATATTTATTATCTGATTACCGGTGAGAAGCAGAAAACAGGAATCGTCAATGAATTGCTGGAATCATGCTCGAATCAAAAAGAAAAAGAACTGTTGCTGCGGTTTTATATTTTATGTATTGAAGCTGAGCTGACTAAGATACAAGGCGAAATAAAAGATGAGATTCATCATTATCTTCGAATGTCAGAACGAGCACTGGAAGAAGATACTATATGGCGAGGAATACGTCTGCTTGAAGGTACTACACAGATGAATATGGCAAAGCTGTTAGACATCGACCGAAAAAGATATGTAAAGCTTGAAAAACAGACCACCAGTATGGATGCACATATTCTCAACCAGCTATTTCAAGAATTCCGCTTTTTTCCGTTCCAATTGTTTGAGAGAGGAAAGTATTATTTAAACGGTCTATATAATTTAGCCGAGACTCTTCCTGATTCTGAACAGAACGAAATAGAAAGAAAAATGGAAAGCTATATGTCCTGGATAAAAAGAGAGGAGCCTTTACAGTAGTGTAAAGGCTTCTTTCTTTTAGGAATGCTGATTAATTAGCGATGGGTGGGATTGAAATATGCTCGACAGCATGTCTGTGAATATTATGAATCTGCCGAAGACTGTAGTTAAGTTTTTCAGCGATTACTTCCAGGGTATCTCCATGTATGTATTTTAAACGAAGCACATTCTGTTCGACGGGATCTGTAACCGTTTCGATGCACTGAATAATGTTCTGATAATAGCGAACCGCTTCCAGACGTTGAGATTGCAATTTAAAGATCAGAGTATCAACCTGTGCGCGATATAAAGAATAATTCGCATAGGTATCTGTTCCTTCTACTGGATGAAGAATGTAACTTGATTCAAAAGATAACGATTGAAAATTGAATATTTCGCTTTCCAATATTTGAATCAGGCAACGTGTTGAACGGTAGGATTTTAGATACTGTTTCTTTTGGGTAATGGATGATAAATTGGAATTCATATGAAACTCCTCCTTTGCTTTTAAGAGTTAGAAAGGGGAAAAAATATGAAGTGCAACTAGAAGGGGGCAAAAAATATAAAATGGATAAATTATTATGGGATGCTATGGCAGCTTCAGCAATAACAATTACGATGGAAGATTTCTTTTCTACTTTTTTAAAAAAGAAAACAACGAAACGGAATTATGTGGCTATGTGGTTGTTTTATTTTATATATCACATGACAATCATGAATATGTTAAATGGATACGTAGGAAATTTTGTTGGAAATGTAATAGCTTTAAGTATTGTTTGCTGGTTTTCTTATCAAAGCAGTTTTGCGATAAATGCAATGATGACTTTTGTGGCGATATCGTTGAGTGGAATAGCGGAAGGATTGATTGCGATAGCGGTAATAATGATTACAGGAAGTATTAACGGAAATATCAGAATATATGCATTGATTGCTAAGATTATATTTTGGATGATTATTCGAGTTTTAGCATTCCTTTATAAAGGGAAGGTGGAAAAATCTCAGAGAAAAATATATGGAATTATTTTATCAGGATCTGTAATAGCCAATGCTGTTTTTCTGGCTGCTACTATAGAATTAACAGAAATACGAGCAGATTCTATGATCAGGGCATGGGCAGCTGTTTTTGTATTTGTACTATTACTTTTTGATATCGTTATGTTCAAAGTGTATGTCATGTATCAGGAACAAAACCAGATGAAGCGTATGAAGCAAGAAGCTATGAATCAGCTTGAAATTTATGACAGACAAATCCATGAGAAGCAAAAAGTTATGGATGAAGTGAGAAAAACAAAACATGATATGAAAAACAATATGATTTATTTGCAAAATTTATTAAAAGCAAATCCGGAAGAAGCAGAAAAATACCTGGAAAAATTCATAGGAAAGACAACAAAAAAGACAGATGAGTTTTCGAAAAGTGGAAATTTCTCTATAGATTCGATGCTTAATTATAAAAATATGATTGCAAAAAGTAAAGGTCTTAGTCTTATTTTAGAAGAACAGACACCGATCAATCTCCCATATGAAAATTCAGATCTCTGTGTAATACTGGGAAATCTGCTGGATAATGCCATAGAAGCGGCGGAAAACAGTGAAAACAAGGAAATAGATGTACGAATAGTATATGTCAAGAACAAACTGAAAATAACGGTTAAGAATTACTATACCGGAAAGATAAAGAAAGACACAGGCGGAAATTTCATCAGCACAAAAAGTGACACGAAAAATCATGGAATAGGACTGCAATCTGTAACCAGGATCGTAGATGCTTATGGTGGCGTTATGGAAGTGCGGACGGATCATTCGGTTTTCCAGGTGGATATTATAATATAAAAAAATACAGTTTATTTTCTGATATGGGACAAAGATATATTATCATCAGGCTCCTGATCTAATTGTTGCATTTAGATTGCATTTTATGCCGAATTGTTACGAGTTATAACAGAAGATGCTACAATTTGATAAGAAATGTTAGTTTGCAATACAGAATATTTAAGTTTCAATTACGTTTTTGAAAGTCTATTGACTTTGAAAAGAACGGGAACTATAATCCGCTTAAATACTTTGATATGCAAATTATTCAGAAGGAAGGCGGGTAAAGCGCCGGAGCAGGGGAGAGAAAACCGGTAGATACGGAGGGGTTGAACCTGCTGGACAATGTGGTTGGCCATAAGGAGAGTATGGCGGAAATGGAGGAGTCTATGAAGAAAAAAAATGTGATCGTAGCGATTGTGATGGCAAGTATGATCATGGGCGGCTGTGGACAAAAGACGGCGACCAGTGTGATCGAGGATCCGGCGGTATCGGAAGCGCCGACGAAGGAGGATACACTGGAACCGGAAGAGTCAGCAGAGGATGCGACGCAAAGCGCAGAGGAATCACAGGAAGCTACAGACAGTTCTTCAACAAGCAGCAATGCAACGAAGGAAAGTAACAAGGCGACAGAGAGTAATACAGCATCGGGTAGCAGCAATACTTCCGGCGAAGGAAATACAGCAACGGACAACAGCGGTTCGACAAATAACAATACGGCTTCATCTGCCGGGAAGGATACACAGACCGTATCGGAAAGTACAGAGGATACGCAGCCTACTGGAGTTCAGACAAAATATAAGATGTATGATGGAGTATATTTTGACGAGGTGATTTATACCTGGTCCATGGATGACAGTCAGGTAAGACCATATTGTGAAATTAATGTTTCAAATGCAACAGACACATCGTTTGATTTCACAATTTATGATGTAGACGGACAAAATCGCAGCCTGAAGTTTAAAACACATACAGCAGTATTTACGGGAGATGGAACACAGGCGGAATATAATGGAAATGGATATCATCTGGTATTCACGTTCCCGGATGACCGAGGAGCACTTCCGGATGTTGTATGTATGCAGGTGTCCGGTTTAAAGGATATGGGCGGCTGTATGTATGTGAACAATACTGTCCCGGGACATGAATTCGGCTGACAGCATTTGAAAGCGTTTGAAAAATCAAAAGGAGCAAGTATAAATAAGGGTTAAAAATTGTAAAAAGACCATGATGAGTAAGAGCATACAAAAGTATTAGACGGCAAAGGAGAGGGGAGAAACTCCGGCGCCGGAAAGTCCGGGCAGCAGATCCAGGGGGAATGGATCTGCTGCCCGGATTTTGCCTCATAATAACGGGAAAAATAAAAACAATTATGTGTAGAATAAGGATTTTACAAAATATACTTTCCATATGGACGGTTTTGTGGGATAATGAGAAAAAGAGCGCACATAAAAACATCTTTTATCATAGAGAGGAGGATACAGATTTATGAGAAAAAGAATATGGTTTGCATGTCTGCTTGCGATGAGCATGACATTTGCTGCATGTGGTTCCAAAGCATCTACAGAGGTAGAGCAGGAAGATGCTGCGACTGTACAGGAGGATACCCCGGAAGCGGAAGAAGATACCACACAGGAAGAGGAAAATACAGATACGATCACACCTGAGGAGTCTCAGGAGGAAACAGAGGAAGTACAGGATCCGACCGTGACAGAGACTCCTGAAGATGAGGAAGCACAGAAGAATGATACAGCGCAGGAAGCTCCGCAGGATGTAACACCGGTGAATGCACAGTATCAGGTGTATGCAGGAACATATTATGACATGAATATCTATGAGGCAACTGCAGAGGGTGGAGAGAGCGATTCTTATTGTCAGATCGAAGTGTCAAATATTACAGATCAGACCTTTGATTTTGCTGTATATCAGCTGACAGACGGTAACAAACAGATGATTCTGGATACCAGAACGGCTACGTTTGTGGAAGATGGAACAAAGGCTGTATCCGAAAAAGACGGAACGAACCTTGTATTTACATTCCCGGATAACTGGAATGCTCTGCCGAAGGTTGTAGAGATGCAGGTGAGCGGCATGGATGTTCTGGAAGGAAATTCCTATGTGAACAATAACGTTCCGGGATATGAATTTGGCTGATCATAAAGAATAAGTGAAGAATCAAAACTGGTCCACCGGATCGGTTATTGATATGCAGTGCAATAAAAATGCCTGAACGTCTGGTGTAAATCAAGCGTTCAGGCATTTTATTGTGTGGTATATTATGCAGAGACTATCTCAGGCTTCGTGGACAATAATATCCGCAAACTGTGCCCGGGTTACTTCCGCCAGTTCTTTTGGATCCAGGCAGATGGTAGTACCGATTCGGCCGCCACTGACATAGATTTTATCGAAGTTTTCTGCACTGTTATGGATGAAGGTAGGGAAGAGTTTCTTCATTCCCAGCGGACTGCAGCCGCCCCGGACATAGCCGGTGATTTTTGTGATTTCTTTTACCGGAATCAGTTCCACGGACTTTTCGCCGGCTACTTTGGCAGCCTGTTTTAACTGAACTTCCTCAGCGATGGGAACCACAAAAACATAATATTGTTTGCTCTTTCCCTGTGCCACCAGTGTCTTGAAAGACTGCTCTACAGGTGCACCTGTTTTTTCTGCGGTATGAAGACCGTCGATAAATTCATCACATTCGTATTGAATCATGTCGTACCGGATATGGTGTTTGTCCAGCATACGCATGGCATTTGTTTTTACTTCTTTGCTCATGTTCATCACCTCAACAGGATTATACACATTTTTTTTCTTCAGGGCAATATCCACTGAAATTTTCCCGTCAATTTTAGCAACTTTTGACAAAAAGAAGAAAATCAGAAAAATACACTGGACAAATCTAAAGAGTGTGGATATAATGAGCCCATAACAAATCCAGATGCAGCGGTTCAGCTGCAGATTTCCAAAATATAAGTTTAACAAAATATAGACAAGTGGAGACTACTATGAGTTTTTCTATGCTTTTTTGCATTGTATTTACCATGGGAGCAGTGCTTTTCGACTGTAAGTGGGAGAAAGTTCCCAATCTGTGGATTATAGCCGGGCTTCAGATCAGTATGGCGGAGCATCTGTCCGGAGAGGTGATACAGGGGCTTGGCAGTGCGGTCATTCGCTTCTGGGGAGGAATATTTCTGGTTCTTTTTCTTTTCTTTCCTTTGTTTCTGGGGAAGATGATCGGAACCGGAGATATCAAGGTGCTGGCGGTACTCGGCAGCGTACTGGGACCCCGGAAAATATTGTTCTGCATCGTGATGGCATTTCTTCTGGGTGCCGTGGAATCCCTTTTTCTTCTTTTTTTTCGCTGTGACTGGCGGCAGCGGTTCTTATATTTCTTTCAGTATCTTCAGCGGGCATACGTTGAACGATCACTTCCACCGTATCTGGTGCCGGGGAAAAGACCGGAAAATATTCATTTTACAATACCAATTTTAGGCAGCGTGCTGCTGTTGTATCTAGGAGGATAAGGATGAGCGAACGCAATATTTTTGCAGTGTGTGATCTGGATGTGGATTACGCCTATCATTTTATGGAGTATCTGAGCAAAAAGAAAAATATCCCTTTTGAAGTGCGGGTATTCACCAGTGCCGCAGGGTTCCGGGAATATGTAAAGGAGCATCCGGTAGAGCTGCTTTTGATTTCCGAAAAGGCGATGAACAGTGAGATCCGTGAGGCGAAGATCGGGCAGATTCTGATCTTATCGGATGGAGTGGTGTCAAAGGGGTATGAAGAGTATCCGTCAATTTACAAATATCAGTCTTCTAATCAGGTGATCCGGGAAGCGTTGGAACACTATGGGGAGGGTGTTGGAACAATAGCGCAGACGCTGAAGCTGGAGAAGAAAAAAATGGAAGTGATCGGAGTGTATTCACCGGTTGGCAGAACGATGAAGACAACATTTGCACTGACGCTGGGGCAGATTCTGGCAAAGAAAAGAGCCTGCCTGTATCTGAACCTGGAAGCCTGTTCCGGTTTTGAATATCTTCTGGAACGCAGCTTCGATCAGACACTTGGCGATCTGCTGTACTATCAGCGTCTGGGATCGGAACAGCTGATCACGAAGATGGGATCTATTGTACAGAGTGTCAACAATCTGGATTATCTGCCGCCGGTACTTTCCATGGAGGATATCCAGAGTACCACGGCACAGGAGTGGATCAGTCTTCTGCAGCAGATCATTGATTACAGTAATTATGATGTGGTCATTCTGGATCTCAGTGACAGTGTCAGCCAGCTTTATAAAGTACTGGAACAGTGTACCAGAATCTATATGCCGATCCGGGCAGATCCGGTTTCCCAGGCGAAGATACATCAGTTTGAACACACATTGCAGGTCTGGGAGAAACAGATGGTGCTGGATCGGATCCGAAAGATTAAACTTCCCTATCACCGCAGCTCCAAAACCGGGATCGGATATATGGATGATCTGGTATGGAGTGAACTGGGCGATTATGTGAGAGAAATGCTTCGGACAGAGCGGGAGGACGGGTAATGAAGCAGGAACAATTTATCCGTATACGGGTAAAGCTGATGGAGCAGCTGCGGCAGGGCGCAGAATGGTCGGATGAAGAAATTCTGGAAAGGATCGATCTTCTTGTATCGGAGACGGCAAGAGAGAACCGCCTGACGGTGAAGCAGAGAGAGGAGATCCGAAGAGAGTTGTTCTATTCGGTGCGAAAGCTGGATATTCTGCAGGAACTTCTGGACGATGACCGGGTGACGGAGATTATGGTAAATGGCTATCAGAATATTTTCGTGGAGCGGGAAGGAAAAAAGAGCAGATGGGAAAAGTCATTTGTGTCAAAGGAAAAACTGGAGGATGTGGTACAGCAGATTGCCGGAAAATGTAACCGCGTGATCAATGAAAATTCCCCTATTGTAGATGCCAGGCTGGAAAACGGATCCCGTGTGAATGCGGTGATTTATCCGGTGGCGCTGGATGGACCGATTCTGACGATTCGACGTTTTCCGGAGCATGCGATCACGATGGAAGATCTGATCGCGAAAGAAAGTATCACAAGAGAGGCGGCAACATTTCTGGAACAGATGGTAAAAGCAGGATATTCGATCCTGATCGGCGGAGGGACTTCCTCCGGTAAAACGACATTTCTGAATGCGTTATCCAACGCGATCCCCCATGAAGAACGAATTATCACAATTGAAGATTCGGCAGAACTGCAGATCCAGGGTGTGGAAAATCTGGTTCGTCTGGAAGCAAAGCCTGCCAATATGGAAGGAAACCGGGCTATTACGATCCGGGATCTGATCCGTACAGCCCTTCGTATGGCACCCAACAGAATCATTGTGGGTGAGATTCGCGGTGAGGAGGCAGTGGATCTTTTGCAGGCCTTTATATGTACTATATAACAATTATATATATAACGTGTATAAGGATGGAAAATATAGATTAGAGGGAGGACATAGGAACGATATGAACATTAAGTATAGGTTATTGTGTAAAAGGTTAATAGAGGAAAGAAAGAGAGTAGGTGTCATTCAATATTATAATGTACTGTTCATAATGGAGTTATTGTCAGATAAAGACATATGGTCTTTAGAACAGTGGGTGAACGGTATAAATAACATATATATGAAGGATATACATAACTGGTGTAGAATGCATTTTGTTAAATATCACACTGTATTTGTTTACAGGAAAGAGTATCCGGTAAAAGCAAATATTTGGAATGGGTATTCATATATAAGGTGGCGGATGGAGCGGATGATGAATTTGGGATAAGATAAAATAGTGCTTGCATGAAAGGGAACCTTAAAGTAGGGGATTCTTTTGAAAGTATGGATAGAACGAAGGACAAGGCTCTGCGCTATTCGTTTGGCAGAGCCTGAGCATTGTCCTGATCCGTAGAAAATAAATCTAACTGACCTTCTGGAGTGGAACTTTGACCGGATTCATCTTCAGTCGAGGTCTCTCTTTTTTTGGGTGTTTTATGAGTGTATAATTTCTCAAAAGGAAGTGAATACTTGGATTTTTTATTGTATTCTAGTAAAAGAGCTTCTGCGAATCCTAATGAACCGGCACGACGTTCTCTGGCAGTACGACTGATTTCTCTGACAGAGACACGCCCTACTTTTTCTTTAAATGTGTCATCTTTCATTGTTTCTCCATAAGCATTATCCAGACGGGCAATAGCATTAAGCATATTGGAACTAAAGGACATAGGAGCACCTTCCCATGTGGCAACGCAAAGGCGTAAAACACGATCAAGAGTGTGAAAACCATATTTTTCATAGATATTAATTAAAGTGGATACAGCACATATACCTCCGGGGCGAGAGGAAGAAGTAATAGAGAGATCATATGATTCAACAAGATCACGAATAATAAGTTCTCTATCATTACCAGCTTCAATATTAGCCATGTGCCAAGAAAATAAAATGATAAAGGGTTCGACAGTGCTGAAGCTATATGATAAAATTGAAGAGGTACAAAGAGAATATGAGCATTTAGATAATAAGCTGACATTAATGGAATACAACTTTATATAGTTCTATTTTTTTTGTTTTAATACTACTGTTTCCCTTAGTAAATACTTGTAAGATACACCTCTAATATTTTTGCGGATTTCTAGTTACAATTAAGGTAACTACTATCGGAAAGAGGTGTATTTACTTGCGTACAGAGGATTATATTGCGGACAATATTATAGCTTTATGTAAAAAACGTGATATGAGCAAATATCGGCTGTCACAGTTGACTGGTATATCTCAATCTTCGATTGGAAAAATTATTGCTAAAGAAAGTTTACCAACTATGCCTACTGTAGAAAAGATATGTGATGCACTGGGAGTAACAATGGCACAATTCTTTGCCGGAATGGATGTTCCAGTAAGCTTATCAGAATCACAACAAGAGGTTCTGAATATTTGGAATAATCTTGATGAAAAAGAACAGAATGTAGTGATACAAATGCTCCGGGGACTTCAAAAATAAAGGAAACAGTTGTAACGAAAATGTTGACTGTTTCTTTTTTTATGGAGTTGAGAGATTATGGTGATTGAAAAGAAATATTATGATATTGCACAGCGTGAATTGGAAGAAATGCAAAGAGAAATTAATGCAGAAAAAGCGAAAATGTCAGAAGAAGAGATACTAGAGGATAAAAAATGGCATGATGAACAATTGGAAACAATTATTAAAAAGGCAGAAGCTCATATGCGTCGTTTTAAGAAAGTTCCAGATCCTCAAAAAGTAGTGAAATTCACTTTTTTACAAAAAGATGCATTGGAAATTGCACGGAATATGCAGATGAATATAAAAACTGAGCGTAAAGAAGATGATTTATGGGGGACGATAGAAATGTCATTTAATAATATGTGGTTTTTAGATTCGGCTCCTAGTGAATGGAAAGATATTTGGAATAACTTGATGAAAGAAGCTCAGAGAGTGTATATAGAAGCAAAAGATAACATGATCATGTATCAATATTATTATGATTTGGCGGTAGAAGTTTCTTGTGTGTAGACAAAATACAAATAATGATATACTGTGGATATGATATGTAAAAATAGGGGAATTGAGACAGGACGAATAAAGAGAGCAATTATTGACATATTCTTTGATTCCTATTTTCAATTATTTATTCAGGATAAGCAGTACAATATTTCTAATGAAGACAAACTTATGTATTCCAGGGTAGACAGGCTTGCTCAGTCTTATCAGCATTTCATCAATAAGTATTGTGGTGGCAATAAAAATGTTGTGCTAGATCAGATGAAAAAATATGCGGAGTGTTTCAGAAATAATTTGAAGACAAATCAATGTGGAATGAGTATACCGAAGGAAGAAGGTGTTGAACGTATAAATGTTGTGATTTTTGGATTAAAGAATACGACGATGATACCTTATATTTTGTATATTGCAAAAAACGTGCAGGACAAAAACGAGCTAAATAAAATGTATGGAATTTTGGAAAGTTATATAATGAGAAGAGTTGTGGTACATGCATCTACTAAAAGTTACAATAATTTATTCACTTCATTGATTTTGAATAAAGTGCTGGATTCGCAGACTTTAACTTTACGTTTAAAAGGAATTGGTGATGCAACTACATATTGTCCAGATGATAATGAAATGAAAATTGGATTTGAAACATCAAAACTGGTTAATCTGCAATCGAAAGGAATTATTTATTTGTTAGAAAGTAAAATTCGTTCAGACAATAGTTCTACAGTATTGCTTGGATTTAACAATTACAGTTTGGAACATTTAATGCCAAAGAAATAGAGAAATAATTGGGGGCTTGTGCGACAGAAGATGATGCAAAAAAGAGAGATTCTCTATTACTGACATTGGGGAATTTGGCGATTATTCCGCAAGCTTTAAATGCATCTATACGTGATGCTGCATGGAATGTAAAAAAGGCGGGAAAGGGACAAAATAAACCAGGTTTACTTTTGTGTGCGAGCGGACTTTATACATTACATGACGTACTTCAAAAAAATGATTGGAACGAACATGAAATAGAAAATCGTGCAGAATGGCTCTTAGCTAATGCACAGAATATTTGGAAAATATAGAATATTCCAAATCCATAAAAGCTGAATGAAAACCAATATGGGAATTTTACAGGTGATACAAAATTTGTAAAATTTTCATATTGGTTTTTTGTGATTTGTAAAAAATCATAAAGTTGGATACTGAGTAAGGTTTTGGATTTTTGATTTTTATGTATTTTTCAATTTTGGATAAGGCTCCGAAATTGGCAATTTTGCGGAAGTGTATCCACACTTCCTGTCCTTGCTGTTTTTAAAATCACATAGTGATTTCACAGGGATATAGAGATATTTAGTCTATTTTATATCCCTGTGTTGTGACCGGAAAAAATCGGGGAACCAAGTGTATATTTATGCTGGATGTGAGGAACTGGGGAGCACAATCCTCAGCAAGAATCCTACGTCCGGAAAATATCATATTGCTAAAATAGCGATATGGTATTACCGGGGTGGATCTTGCTCTGGGGGAATTGAGAAACTTATGAGAAACAGAGATTCCACCTATATTCTACTTACAAAGGATTTCTAACTTCCTAAGGGGATTTGTGAGATGAAATTCCGGAGAAAAAGAAAAAATCCTCCAAGTCATGATGACCTGAGGATCGGTACTAGAAAAATCCATAAATTTATGCTATAATTTTGCTATATTTTTGAAAGTGGTAAAGGAGATGCGAATGATACTTCCAGAAAAAATAAAACGACTCAGAATACGCTGTTTTCTGACGCAGGAAGACTTTGCTAAGAAATTAGGCGTGGCATTTTCTACTGTTAATCGTTGGGAACAAGGTAAATCAAAACCGAACCTTGTTGCGATGAAGAATATAAAAGCCTTTTGCGAGGAGAACGATATCCCATATGCTGATATCGAGGACGCATGGCTAAACTATAAAGTCGGAGGAAAAAATAATGGTTGATACAAAGAAAGAGCAGGAACGAGAAGAACTCCATCGTGCAATATGGGCAATAGCAGATGAACTGCGCGGTGCTGTCGATGGTTGGGACTTTAAGAACTATGTCCTCGGTACCATGTTCTATCGCTATATATCAGAAAATCTGACAAGCTATATTAATAACGGAGAAATCGAAGCCGGAAACACGGATTTTGACTTTGCTCAGATGTCAGATGAAGATGCGGAAGAAGCAAGAGAAGGACTTGTGGAGGAAAAAGGATTCTTTATTCTTCCCAGTGAACTCTTCGCTAATATAAAGAAGAAAAGTAATACAGATATGGAATGGGCGAAGGCTCATCTGAATGAAAAGCTTGAGGCTGTATTTCGTCATATCGAGGAATCCTCACAAGGCAGTGAGGCAGAGAGTGACTTTGCCGGACTATTTGCTGATTTTGATGTAAACAGCAATAAGCTTGGTTCCACCGTTGCTAAAAGAAATGAAAAACTTGTAAAACTGTTAAATGGTGTGGCTGATATGAACCTTGGCTCTGTACAAGATCATGATATTGATGCCTTTGGTGATGCTTATGAGTATCTGATGACTATGTATGCGTCAAACGCAGGGAAGTCCGGTGGTGAGTTCTTCACTCCTGCCGATGTATCAGAGCTTCTTACTCGCCTTGGCACTGTTGACAAAACAGAAGTCAATAAGGTATATGATCCAGCCTGTGGCAGCGGAAGTCTGCTCTTAAAATCTCTGAAAATTCTCGGTAAAGAGGGCGTGCGTAATGGTTTCTACGGACAGGAAATCAATATCACAACCTATAACCTTTGCCGTATCAATATGTTCCTGCATGACGTGGAATTCGATAAATTTGATGTTGCCTGTGAAGATACCCTGACAGCACCACAGCACTGGGATGATGAACCATTTGAACTGATTGTTTCAAATCCTCCATATTCCATTAAATGGGCAGGCTCTGACGATGCAACGCTTATCAATGATCCGAGATTTGCTCCGGCAGGTGTTCTTGCACCAAAGAGCAAAGCAGACCTTGCATTCATCATGCACAGCCTTTCTTGGCTTGCAAGCAATGGTACTGCTGCAATTGTATGCTTTCCTGGTATTATGTACCGTGGTGGAGCAGAAAAGAAAATCCGTCAGTACTTAGTGGATAACAACTTTATTGATTGTATTATTCAGCTTCCAAGCAATCTGTTCTTTGGAACTTCTATTGCGACCTGCATTATGGTAATGAAGAAGAATAAGACGAATAACCGTACTCTCTTCATCGATGCAAGCAATGAGTGTGTTAAGGTTACAAACAACAATAAGCTGACTCCTGAGAACATCGATAGAATTGTTGATATTTTTACAAAGCGTGAGGAAGTGGAACATATTGCTCACCTTGCTTCTTACGATGAAGTAAAAGAAAATGATTTCAATCTTTCTGTATCTACCTATGTAGAGGCTGAGGACACCAGAGAGAAAATCGATATTGTAAAGCTGAATGCAGAGATTAAAGAAATCGTTGCTCGTGAGCAAGTTCTTCGTGATGAGATTGATAAAATCATCGCAGAAATCGAGGTATAGGTCGTGAATAAATGGGAACTTGCACGATATATATTAGATGCAAAAAAATCAGTTGATTCGGTATTATACCTATGCAGTCATGCGGAAGAGCTATCAATGATTGATTTGCGCTCGGAAGTAAATGAAATAAAGCGTAAATTTTATGTAAATGGATGTATTGTTCTTGATAAGTGCTTTCCTAAGAATAAAAAAGATATTTGTAAGGATACAACTATTAAAAGCATTTATTACGAGAGAGATAAGAATTATGCTCATAAAGACGATGACTATAAATTGAAAGAATATGCAACAATGGATGAAATCGCTGATGAAATGAAATCACAACTTCAATGTATTGTTGATACCTGCAAAGATTTTCTTCCTGTTGAATTAACATTGGATTATGTTGCGTTTGATAGTAAATTTTTCAGAATTGCGAATGGGATAACAAAAGAAAGAGAAGAACAAATATTAAACTTTAAACATCCAAATCGTGGTAAACAATCCGTAGTTCCTGATGAATATACAAGAACATTTAAAGTCTTTAATGATACAGAAGACATTAGAAATATTTCATCAAATGAGAAAAACCAGTATGCGACTATATTGTCCGTTGGGATTTGTATGGAGGAAACAATGCAACATCTTCAAGATGGTGTTGTGAAATGCAATGTTTTATATGGGTTGAATATGTGGGTATCTATTAATCAATCAAAATTAAATGAAATTAAGAAGTTAAGGGAATTAGGAATGATAGATAATTGTGACATGCCATATATTCCTAAAAATAAAAAAGACGAAAAAAGAGTTATTCAAATATTAAAGAAGGAGGGCTTTTTGAATGAGTAAAATAAATCAGTTAATTCAAAATCTTTGCCCTGCGGGAGTTGAGTATAAAAAATTAGAGAATGTCCTTATCATAAAGAATGGACGAGATTATAAACAGTTTGGTGATGGTAATATTCCTGTTTATGGATCAGGTGGAATCATGACTTACATAGATACGGCTGTTTATGACAAGCCTTCGGTACTTATTCCCAGAAAGGGATCTCTTGATAAGTTATATTATGTAGACACTCCATTTTGGAATGTTGATACCATTTTCTATACGGATATTGACACTTCATTGGTTGAGCCAAAGTATATTTATTACTATTTAGAAGGACAGCATTTGGAAAGATTAAACAAGGCAGGTGGTGTTCCAAGTTTAACACAAGCCGTGTTGAACAAAGTGCAGCTTCCTGTACCTCCGTTGGAGGTACAACGTGAAATAGTCCGTATATTGGACTCTTTCACGTTACTTACAGCCGAGCTTACAGCCGAGCTTACAGCTCGGAAGAGCCAATATGAATTTTATCGTAGAAAATTACTTACTTTCGATGAGTCTATTCCACAATTGCAATTAAGAGATGTTGCTTCTTTTAGAAATGGAAAAGGACACGAAAAGAATATTGCAGATAACGGAAAATATGTTGTTGTTAATTCAAAATTCATCTCTACCAATGGGCAGGTTATCAAAAATTCAGATGAGCAATTGAGTCCCCTTTATTTCGATGATATTGCCATGGTAATGAGTGATCTTCCGAATGGTCGAGCACTTGCAAAGTGCTATTTGATTGACAAGGATGATAAATTTACCCTTAATCAGAGAATTGGTGGATTCCACACATTAGACGAGAATATAGTAGTTACAAAATATTTGTTTTACATTTTGGATAGAAATTGGCAATTACTGAAATACGATAATGGAGTTGACCAAACCAATCTAAAAAAAGATGATATTTTGAACATTTCTATACCGGTTCCTGCTATAGATGTTCAGAAAAGATTAGTTTATATGTTAGACAACTTTGATGCCATTTGCTCTGACCTTAACATCGGTCTTCCGGCTGAGATTGAAGCACGTCAAAAACAATATGAATATTATCGTGATGTACTATTGACATACGCTGCAACAGGCAAGATAATCGCTCAGACAGACAGACAGACAGACAGACAGACAGACAGACAAGCATAATTAAGCTTATTCAGTTTGTCTATGGTTCTGTGAAGATTTCTCTTGGAACAATCGGAAAAATATCAATGTGTAAGAGAATTATGAAGTCCGAAACTTCTTCCACAGGAGATGTTCCGTTTTTTAAGATTGGAACTTTTGGTGGAGAGCCTAATGCCTATATATCAAAAGATACATTTGAAAAATATAAAAAGGACTACTCTTACCCTAAGAAGGGTGACATACTGATTTCTGCTGCCGGAACGATTGGAAGAACAGTTGTATTTGATGGTAAGCCTGCGTATTTCCAAGACTCTAACATTGTGTGGATTGATAACGATGAGTCGATAGTTCTCAATAGATACTTGTATTATTACTATCAGTTACAACCTTGGAAAGCGTCTACAGGAGGAACAATCGCAAGATTATATAATGACAATATTCGTGATGCGGTAATTAGTGTTCCCTCTTTATCAGAACAAGAATGCATTGTAGGTATCCTCGATAGATTTGATGCTCTCTGTAATGACCTGAGTAGCGGTCTTCCTGCTGAGATTGAGGCAAGGCAGAAACAATATGAATACTACAGAGATAGACTGCTCAATTTTGAGCCGATAACAAAATAAACACGAAAGAGGTGATGCATGTGCCTTATTTTAATATCGTAGCCGAAACAAACGAGAATACTGTTGTAACAGAATATGAACCTGTGAAGGTTCGTGCTGACCAATATCAGAGCGAGGCTGCGTTGGAGAAAGAATTTATCCGTATGCTTTGTGATCAAGGCTACGAGTATCTTTCTATCCATACCGAAAAAGATTTGATTGCAAATCTTAGAACTAAGCTAGAGGAACTGAATAACTATAAGTTCACAGATACTGAATGGTACCAGTTCTTCCATTCTGCTGTGGCAAATTCGAACGAGCACATCGTAGAAAAGACTCGCAAAATCCAAGATGATAATGTGCAGGTCTTAAAGCGTGATGATGGCTCATCCAAGAATATCTCACTGATTGACAAGCAGAATATACATAACAATCGTCTGCAAGTCATCAATCAGTATGTTATTGGCCAGGAAGATGGTGCAAGATATGACAATCGTTATGATGTCACTGTGCTTGTCAATGGTCTGCCACTCGTGCACATCGAGTTAAAACGCAGGGGTGTTGCCATCCGAGAGGCTTTCAATCAGATAAACAGATATCAGCGTGACAGTTTCTGGGCTGGCTGTGGACTCTATGAGTATGTACAGATATTCGTTATTTCCAACGGAACAAATACCAAGTATTATTCTAACAGCACACGTTTCAATGCCATCAAGGATGCCAATGCATCTAAAGGCAAGAAAGGTAAAACAAGTAATAGCTTTGAGTTCACATCCTTCTGGGCAGATGCCAATAACAGAGTCATTCCGGATTTGATTGATTTTACAAAGACCTTCTTTGCCAAACATTCTATCCTTAATATTCTTACGAAGTATTGCATCTTTACTTCTGAGAATATGCTGATGGTTATGCGCCCATATCAGATTACGGCAACAGAGCGTATTATCAATCGAATCGAGATTGCAAATAACTATAAAAAATATGGTTCTATCGAAGGTGGCGGATACATTTGGCACACCACAGGTTCTGGCAAAACACTGACTTCTTTTAAGACTGCAAGACAAGCTTCTTATCTGCCTTTTATCGATAAGGTGCTGTTTGTCGTAGACCGTAAGGACTTGGACTACCAGACCATGAAGGAATATGACCGATTTGAAAAAGGTGCTGCCAACAGCAATACCTCTACGGCTATATTAAAGAAACAGCTAGAGAATCCGAATGCCCGAATCATTATCACAACGATTCAAAAGCTTGCTACCTTCATCAAAAAGAATCCGGGGCATGAAGTATATCAGAAACATGTGGTTATTATCTTTGATGAATGTCACAGAAGTCAGTTTGGTGATATGCACACAGCCATCGTAAAGAACTTCAAGAAATATCATTTGTTTGGATTTACGGGTACACCGATATTCTCTGTGAATGCAGATCGTGCAAAGAACCCTGAGTTCTTTACCACTGGTCAGACCTTTGGTGATCAACTTCATACATATACCATCGTAGATGCCATCAATGATAAAAATGTACTTCCATTCCGTGTAGATTACATCAAGACAATGGATGTAGAAGAAGATATTGATGACGAGATGGTATGGGATATCAATCGTGAAAAGGCAATGATGGCTCCACAGAGAATCAGCCTTGTAACAAAGTATATCCTTGAGCATTTTGACCAGAAGACCTATCGTGGCGATAAGACCTATGTTTACAACACCCTTATGAATGTTGCAGAGGTTGCTTCTGCCGACAGAGGTGCAGTGGAAGAAATCAAGAAGAAACAGCGTGTAAGTGGCTTTAACTCCATCTTTGCTGTTGCCTCTGTTCCAATGGCAAAATTGTACTATGAAGAGTTCAAAAAGCAAATGGAAGCAGATCCTACCAAGAAACTGCGTATTGCTACTATCTTCAGCTATGCTACTAATGAGGAAGAATCCGATGGTATTCTCGATGAGGAAAACTCTGAAGATACATCAGCACTTGATAAGCCTTCTCGTGATTTCTTGGAAGATGCCATCAAAGATTATAATGAAATGTTCCATACGAACTACGATACCTCAAGTGATAAGTTCCAAAATTATTATAAAGATGTATCTCTTCGTATGAAGAATAAAGAACTGGATCTGCTCATCGTAGTCAATATGTTCCTTACAGGCTTTGACGCTACGACACTGAACACACTTTGGGTAGATAAAAATCTGAAGATGCACGGATTAATCCAAGCGTTCTCAAGAACAAACAGAATCCTAAATTCTATCAAGACATTCGGTAATATTGTCTGCTTTAGAAATCTGCAAAAACGAGTAGACAGTGCCATCTCATTGTTTGGAGATAAGAATGCTGGTGGTATCGTCCTTCTGAACAGCTTTAAGGATTACTATTATGGCTATGAATCTGTAGACGGAAAGCAGATGCCCGGTTATGCAGATATGATGGAAGAACTTGAAGAAAAGTTCCCACTGTCAGAACCACAGATTATCGGAGAACAGAATCAAAAAGACTTCATTTCATTGTTTGGTGCAATTCTTCGTATGCGTAACCTATTATCCTCATTTGATGAATTTGTTGGCAAGGAACTGATTACAGAGCGTGACCTGCAGGATTATCTTGGAAGATACCAAGACCTTCGTGATGAGTGGAAACGCAGACGTGAGCAAGGAGAAAGCACAGACATTATTGATGATATTGTCTTTGAAGTAGAACTTATCAAGCAGATAGAAATAAATATCGACTATATCCTTATGCTCGTTAAGAAGTATCACGATACCCACTGTGAGGATAAGGAAGTGCTTATTACCATCAATAAGGCAATTGATGCCAGTCCTGAGCTTCGCAGCAAGAAAGCACTCATTGAAACTTTTATTGCAGGAATCAACGAAGTAGATGACATCATGACTGAATGGCATGATTATGTTGTTGCTAAGCGTAAAGAGGACTTGGAAAATATTATAAAAGAAGAAAGGCTGAAACCGGAAGAAACGAGAAAGTTCTTAGAGAATGCATTTCGTGACGGTGAAATCAAGACTGCCGGAACGGACATTGATAAGCTAATGCCACCTGTGTCAAGATTTGGTGGTGGAAAACGTGCTGAGAAGAAGCAAGGTGTTATCAGTAAGCTCAAGACTTTCTTCGAGAAGTATTTCGGAATTGGAGGCTCTGCATCATTCGCAGAAGAACAGAAGCCATTTACTTATAACACATCATCGGAACCTGCCTTAATGGTGGCCGAGGATAAAGCACCTTATAATACAAAATAAGAAAATGACCACACCGGAGTAAATCAATACTCTAGTGTGGTCATTCTGTTTTTGAGTTCCGTTTGAAGGCTTTGATTAGAAATTAATCGTTGTTTTCGTTAATCCCTAATTAAGCCATCCAAAGTAACTCTCTCTGTGATAAAATCAAAAAGTTATAGTATCAGTGATTCGGTAAGATTACAAAAATCCTTAACAGGAATATTTTCTTTAAGTGGTAAAGCTGTCTCTAAAAAGGTTTCGTCTGCAAATCTTTCGAGTTCAGAATCAAAATGTATAATTGAAGCATTTGTATTTAATTGATATGGAGGAATTGTAACAAAATAATCATAATCTTCGTAAGAAGGAGTGGCGCAAGAAACTTTGATTTTTCCGCCCAATTTCAATTTTGCAAATTCTCCATAAATGGCAGTTAAGGCTTTTTTTCTTTCTTCATCAGAAGTAATTCTATCTACATATCTAATATACCAATAATCTATATTTCCCTCTTTTAATTCAATTAAATAATCGTATGATCTGGGTGTTCCGGATTTTATTGTCCATTCAACTTTATGCAGACTTGTCATCATGGAAAGTCCACGCATTAAGGTAGAAAAAAATTTTTCATGCACCTGAACAGTAGAGAGATCCAGAGAAAATCCATTGTCTGCAATTATCTTTTTTCGTTCCCGTATTTTCTTAGAAGAATATCCCGTTGCATCATATAATTCTTGGATAAGTTCTGGATCATCAATGGCTTTTGCAATTTTATCAATAGTGCTTTTATATGGTCTTCCAGATCGGGCACCGTTGAGCATTCGTGAAATAGTTGCATTATTTAAGCCTGTTTGTTCAGATAATTCTTTTTGTGTTTTTTTCTGTAAAATGATTTGAAGTATATTGATGAATCTTTCCTGATCGTAAACGCTGTCAGGATTTATTAGTGTGCCTGAATTTGATATAAATTCGTTCATTCAAATCTCCTCTTGACTTCTTTGACTTTGTATAAATTGACTTCTTGTATTTTATCTTATCAATTATATCCCTAAAAATCAATTTAAAACATAAAGAAATCAAAAAATGCTTTATTGATATTCCCTTAAAAGTCAAAGAAGTCAAAAACGTAATTGACATTTTGACATCTTTGTGTATAATGTAAATCAAGAAGTCAAAGAAGTCAAACGGATAAAAAAGAAAGGAAGGAGGGCTGTGGATTGAAATATAGGGTTGTTTCGGTTTTGAAAGATAATAGACCACGTTTTTTGATTATTTCTGATATTGAAGAAATTGAAATCCTTCCATCAAAGTATTTGAAGCATCTGGATCAGATTAATGCTTCTCCGAATACTGTAAAATCCGCAGCCTTCGCACTTTCATATTATTACAATTATCTGCAGGAGCAAACGATAGGATTGGATGAGATTACATTGCTATCCTATTCAGAGCAGAATAAACATTTTATTGATTTCTTGTATTGGGTTAAGAGTGGAAAGCATACTGAGCATAATACACAGACGAGCAATAAGACCTGCAATATGTATCTTGGTGCAGTCTTCAGATACTATCAGTTTTTGGCACTGGAAGATGTTTTGCCAATGCTTAAAGTCTTACGAGTGAAAAAAGTATCGTATTTTGACAGTATGGGAGTAAATCATCAAAATGCAGTGAATTCGTTTAAAGGTTTCTTCAAAGAAGAAGAACCTAATCTGGAAGAAATAACATCCGAAGAAATTCAGGAGCTGATAAATGCCTGTACGAATGATAGAGATCGATTGCTGATAGCAATGATGGCAGAAACCGGTCTTAGATTAGGGGAAATTCTGGGAATCCATTATACCGAAGATATTGATTTTGAAAGAAGGACGGTTCGGGTAAGGTATCGTGAATCCAATACCAACTTGGCAAGAGCAAAAAATGCAGAATATAGAATTGCTTTGTTAAGTAATACAACTTTTGAGTTCTTGGTTAAGTACATTTCTGATAACCGGAAAAGTCTGATGAACTCGGAGTATCTATTTATAAAATTGACTGGAAAAAACAAAGGGGAGCCATTAGATGCGGATTCTGTGTATAGCATGTTGAAAAGGCTATCCAAAAAAACGGATATCAATTCCCATCCGCATCAGCTCCGACACTATTTTGCGGAGGAAAGAAGAAAAGAAGGATGGGATTTGAATGACATTCGTTTTGCCCTGGGGCATAAGAAAGTTGAAACTACCATTAAATACTTGGGTGAAAATAATGAACGATTAATAGAAGCGACAGATCAATACTACTCAAATAATGAAGATTTATACCAAATTGCAGATTTTCTGTAAAAGGAAGGAGGGATTACCTTGGCAGTATTAAAAATTGTTCCGAAGTTATATCAGGAAAAAATATCTGAGAAATTAAAGGAAGAAATATCTTTAATTACGAATGGAGAAGCAAAACACTATAACCGGTTATACAAATTTTTTCAGTATACAGATATACAGTGTACTGCAGATATTAACTATGAAACGAGAAAAATGTATATGGCTTCTCTTGAAAAAGAGGATATTTCAGAAAAATATAAAGCGGAATTACTGAGCTTATTTGATCGTTTAAAAATCGAAAACATGCCGGATGTCTATTCACAAGGAAATCCCTTCTCTGTAGAACAGGAGTTTTTTAAGCAAGACAAATTGTTTTTGCTGTATGTCCCCAATAAGAAGAAAGCACAATCTTTCCGTCAGGTGGTCGATAAGAATGATTTGTTATGGGACTTAACGAGGATACATTCATCACAGTTGGTGCGACAGACAAAAATATTGCTGTGTGAAATTCTGAATATGGATAAGGCACAAAGACATCGAAGATATTTTTTAGAACCATTAAAAGCACTTATACGGTTTTGCGATAAGTACGGAATAGATGATATTGAAGAAATGGAACAGGCAGATGAAAACAGATTTTATCTGTATTTAAACAAAGAGTCGGAAATTATAAAAAAACAGGCTTCTAAGATTGTTGAGTTTGCGAGAAGAACGTTATTTCTAACAGATTCAGAGACAAATTGGCAAGCGTGTATCTGGTATATGGATAGGTTTCAGTTTGATAAATCAAGAATCAATGCCAGTTCACCTGTTAAAAGCCTTTCATTTATTAATATTTACGAAAAAGAAAATCGTTGGTATTTACAATTATACGCAAAATATTTGGTCGGGATATCGGATCTGTCTTTATCAAATATCCGAAATACAATAAGTTTTATTTCACAATTTTTAAAATATCTGGATGGACAGAGTAAGAAAGTAACTGAACTGGAGATACAAGATATAGAGGATTATGTGTCTGTTTTGGATAAGTCCGATATTAAGTATTCTACTTTTAACCGATATATCACACATATGCATACATTTCTACAGTTTTTGAAAATGAAAAATATTGAAGTGTTGAAGTTTTATCCGGAACGATTTTTAAAAAAAGGTTTTTCAGAACACAATGAAAGAAGTGTTCCAGAAAAAACAATTGCTCATCTGATTAAGGAGCTGCCGGCATTCCCAGAGCATTTACAGTTGATGTATTTGATTTTGTTTTGCACAGGAATTAGGAAAAGCGAGGTTTGTACAATAAAATCGGGAGCCTTTTATTCACAAGGCAATGAGAATTGGATGCGCATATATCAAAGCAAAATGCGGAGGGAAAAAGTTATTCCTGTTCCCAGTTTATTGGTTGGATTGGTGAACGATTATGAAAAAAAGTACGGAATAAAAAATGGGGAGTATTTATTCAAAAATAAAAAGGGTGGTGCATTTAATGGACAGACATTTTCAAATCAGATGATTCGGGAGTGTAAGGCACGTGGGATTGCCTGCGGAGATTATATCTTTAGAGCACACGATTACAGACATAACCTTGCAACCTCAATGTACGGAAATGGAGTTTCTATACAAGGGGTACGAGATTATCTAGGACATTCAAGTGAGAATATGACAAAACAGTACATTGATTTCATGCCGGAACGTATTGTATCGGCTGAAGATAAATATTTCTCTAAAAATCAGTCATTTAAATTGAAAGGAGCAGAAGATGATGAAAGGTAATATTAATTTGATTTCGTATGACTGTTATCAACAAGCTACAGAAAAACAGTTGGCAGGGCTGAAATGGAAGGAAAACAGGGTGTACTACATATCTGAGATTCATAATGAAAAGATACAGGATGAGATTTATGGGTATATCGATGATAGATGTAGACGTTTGTCATTATCAACAGTAGTAAATGATATTTACAGATTTGATCTGTTGAAAGAATTTCTGAATGAGAAGTGTACAAGTTATAGCAGCATTACTGATAAAAAATGGGAAGAACTGGAGAGAAGTTATAAAGCATTTTTATATAAAAAAGGATTGGCGCTGTACGTTAGAAGAAATAGACCGGATAGGCGGAATGTTGAGCAGCAAAGTAGCGCTCAGGTTTCTTTTCTGAAAATGTATTATGAGTATGTTGTGAAGTGTAAAACAGCAGATATTCCAGAAAATGAAAAAGATGTATGGGATATGAGAAAGTTGGATATTGTGCCAAGGAGTAATCCGATTCGTGGAAGATATAGATTAGATTTTCGCGAGATCAGGCAGAAAGAATTTAAAGAGATAATAAAGAAAATATTGTATAGCCACTGCCAGACAAAAGCAATGGGTAGTATAAAAGGTGAATTGCATGGATTCCGTCGGTTTGCTAGTTTCATGTATGATCGATTCCCAGAAGTAAAGCACTTTATAGAAATTAGCAGGGATATGATAGAAGATTATCTGGTTTATATAAAAACGGATACCGGTCTTACATCAGTCAGTTACACGACAGAGCTGTCGGTTTTGGATAATCTGTTGGATGAAATAGGGCGTGAACTGGAAATAGAAAATATATGCAACCTTTTTCTGTCCAGTGATTGCAGAGCATATGATAACGCTTTACCAGAAGCGTATTCAGATGCAGAAATCAGGAGATTTAATTGTGCATTAACAAAATTAAAGCCTCAGTTAGGCAGATGTTTAATAATACATCAGATGCTCGGTACAAGAATAGAGGATACGTTGACTTTGCGAAGAGATTGCTTATCTGAGAAATCTGGACATTATTTTATAACTATTATCCAGCAGAAAACAAGGAAATACAAAAGACCAGTTAGCGATCAGCTGGCAGAATTGATTAGAAAAGCAATAGAAGTTTCAGAAAAGGAGCATCCAGATTCAGAATATATTTTTCTGCAAGATAATGGAAAATTGTATACAGATTCAATGCTGAAATATCATGTAAATATCATGATTTATGAAAATGATATCAGGGATGATAAGGGAAATTATTTTGAGTTTCGTACACATCGTTTTAGACATACTTTTGGAGTAAAACTTACAGAAATGAAATTAGATGATGATAGCATTGCAAGGCTGTTGGGGCATAAGGATACACGAACCATACCACATTATCGGCGGTTAAGAAACGAAGCATTAGCGGAGGATACAAAGGCTGTACGAGATGAAATGAATGAATTATTAGCACAATACAGGAGGGAAAAGGAAAATGCAGAAACACGATAAAATGGTAGCACTGGCAAAAGAAAAAAGTGCGGAAATGACGGAAACAGCAATAACAGCTATTGAAACAATGTATAGAAAAAATATAAAAATTTCAGTTGCTGAACTTACAAAACTAACAGGACTTTCCAGAGGTTTTTTCTATAATAATCCGAATGTGAAACAGGTCATGATGGAATTGAAGGAAAAACAACAGGGAATGATATTGCAAAATCCTAAAAGCGCTGCTATTGCAAAAGCACAGGAAGCACGGATTAAGAGTTTAGAACAGAAACTATCCGATAGTGTTCCGAAAAACGAATATGAAAGTCTTCAGAAAAAATATGAAGAATTACAGGTGAAATATAGTCAAATGAAAAAGGGAACACTGTTGAAGATGTACGACCAATTATAGGAAGAAAAGGAGAATATTTTATGCAGAACGAAATTTATGATGAGAAAAATGGACTTACTTATATGTTATGTGGTGATTATTATTTGCCAGAATTGGCACTTACAGATATCGAACCAACTTATGGGAAATATGGGATACTTCGTAAAAGCTATTTACAGGAACACAGAAAGGCAAAATATCAAATATTGTTGTTACAAGGAAAACTTGTCGAGCATTTGAATCAGATTGATGCAGAAGCAAGGGATAGAGAAGAACAATTAGTAAAACAGATGATGGAGAAAGAAGGAATTACAGAGGAATTAAAAAGGCAAGACAACATGGAATGGACAAGGAGGATGAATACCCTTTGTCATGATGCAGAAGAGATGATTTTGACGGAAATGATATACACGAAAGGATAATGAACTGTATTGGATAGTAAGAATTTTGCAGCCCGGATAGCAAAAAAGTGGAAGTCCGGATAGTAAAAAAATGGAAGTCCGGATGGCAAGATTCTTGCTGTCCGGAAAGATAAAAAAGGGAGGGATTAAAAATGTTGGTTAAGTACATAATAAAAGTGTTTTTATATTTAATTCTTGCAGTAATGACATTGATTCACTGGTTATTAAAAATTCCGATGATATTGGGAAATATTTTGCTTTACTTTTTATCAATTATATTTATTCTGACAGGTGTTTTGAGTTATGGATTTGCATTGGAATCTGCAAGAGAATGTGGTCGAATGATAATAATTGGGATGGCATTTGGTGCAATACCAGACTTTGTCCCATTTTTGGGAAAAAGTTTAGAGACATTGGTTGCAAAACTGTTGAGTATGACAAATGAATGAGAAAGTCGATATGAAAGAGGGCTGTGAAAGGCGCTCTTTTCTTTTTGCAACTGTGGAATGGCAAGATAATAACGTTATATACAGTGTATATTAAGTAAAGATATTGTATTTCTGCATGATGGGAACATAGGGAGTCCATATAAAGGCACGGAATACCGGTCATGACGGAAGTCTTGGAACCGCACATGCCAACAGTACCGGAGATATGATTTCCCGTGTGGAAACGATGGTGCTGATGGGGATGGAACTGCCACTTGAGGCGGTACGAAGACAGATTGCTTCCGGGGTAGAACTTCTGGTGCATCTGGAAAGGGCAAGAGACGGAAAACGACAGGTAGCAGAGATTGCAGAGATTCTGGGATATGAGGATGGAGAGGTGCGGATGCATGGACTGTATAGAAGGGAAAAAGATCAACTTAAAAAGATTGGGGAATTACAGCACAGGGAAAAACTGGAACGCTGTTTCGGTGAGGCAGAATTATAAAATATATGTGCTTTCTGAGAAGGAATGGATCTTGTGTATCCTGCAGAGTATCGGGATTACAGGGATCATCAATTTTTTCTGTTATCGATCCTGGTGGGCATGGGGACTGGGAATTCCGATTGGAATCTGGTATGTCCGCTGGAGAAAAAAGGAGTTGGCAGAGCGGAGACGGCGGATTCTACGGAATCATTTTAAAGAGGTGTTGCAGGGGCTGCAGACGGCGGTGCGGGCAGGATATTCGATGGAACAGGGGGTGACGGAATGCAGGAGGGAGATGGAACGGCTTTTTGGGAATGGGGATGATCTGGTGAGAGAACTGCGATATATGGAAAGTCAGATGCAGGTGGGTGTACCGGTGGAGCAGCTGTTCTGGAATCTGGGTCAGCGCTCCGGTGTGGAGGAAATCCGTAATTTTGGGGATATCTTTCTGATTGCGCGGCGTTCCGGTGGAAATCTCGGGAAAATTCTTGGGAATCTGGCAGAAGTATTGGGAGAGAAGATACGGGTCACCGGGGAGATTCAGGTAGCGATCGCAGGAAAGAAGCTGGAACAGCTGGTGATGAGTATGGTTCCGGGAGTGATGATCCTTTATATGCAGGTGACTTCCAGCGGATTTCTGGATGTCTTATATCATAATCTGCCGGGAGTACTGGTGATGACAGGGTGTCTGGGTGTGTATCTCTTCAGTTTCCGAATGGGAAGAAAGATTGTGAGGATTCAGGTATGAATATAGTACTGGGAAGTGCTTTTTTGCTGCTGACAGGGATATTTTATATTCTGGTTTCCGGAGAGAAAGGAAACCGGAAGCAAAAAGGTGCCAGGTGGATTCAACGGTGGGGAAGAAAACATGGCTGGCAGCTTCCGGAATGGATGACAGAGGAGTGTATCTGGCAGACGGAACTGGCAGTGCTGGTGGCAGGAGTGCTTCTGATTGCAGCGGGAGTGACAGAGCAGGCAGAGAACGGTCAGGAGATTTCACAGTTAAGACGGCCGGCATATGGTCAGGGGATACAGGAAGAAAATCTCGAAGTAGAATGGAGAGATGAGCAGGGAAACCGGAAAAAGGAATCCATGACAGTGGATGTAATAGAAAAACAATTGTCTGAGAAGGAGATAGAAACCATTTTTTCTGAGGTACGCGGCGCAATTGAAAAAGAGATACTTGGAGAAAATGAATCGCTGAAGCATGTAGATCATCCGTTGTATCTTCGGGAAGAACTGCAGGAGTACCCAGTGACTGTTCGATGGTTCAGCAGTCGTCCGGAGATTCTTGACTGGGAAGGAAGGCATGGAGAGAACATCAGAGAAGATGGGGAAGCGGTAACGCTGACAGCAATCATAGGACTTCAGGGGCAGGAACGGAATGAAAGCTGGGATATTCTGGTATTTCCTGAAATATCTGATGAAAAAAGGCAGGTAGAAGATATGGTGGAAAAGGCAAATGCAGATACAGAAAAAGGTTCAGAGTGGATGCAGCTTCCGAAAACACTGCATGGAGAAAAGCTGGTATGGAAAAAAGTAGGAGATGGCATGCAGTACGGAGTAGCCCTGCTGGCATTCGCCCTTCCGGTTATGGTACTTCTGCATCGGCAGCAGAAAGAAAAAGAGCATAAAAAGGAAGAACAGCAACAGATGCAGCAGGACTATCCTGAGATCGTGACAAAACTGCAGCTGCTGTTAAGTACAGGGATGAATCTTCGAAAATCTGTAGAACGGATTGCCGGTGATTATGTTTCCTATATGCGCAGGGAGGAGGTGAGAAAGGCTTATGAGATACTTGTGGAAGTATGTGGAGAGATGGAACGCGGTCTTGGAGAAAAAGAGGCTTATGAACAGCTGGGAGAACGTTGGGGACTGTTGTCTTATCGTACATTGTCTTCCATTCTGGTACAGTGCCTGCAGAAAGGAAGCGTTGGAGTGGAGCAGATTCTGGCAAAAGAGGCAGAACAGGCGCAGCGGCTTCGCAGGCAGCAGGCGCAGATCCTTGGGGAGCAGGCATCCACCAGGCTGCTGTTCCCGATGATTTTAATGTTGCTCGTGGTGTTTGTGATTTTGCTGGTGCCGGCATGGCTGACATTCGCAGTCTGACGGTGGAGAACAGAAACATGTCTTATCTGTGATGTTTCGGCGATCAGAAATATCTCCGGGCCGGAAAGGAGGGAAAAATATGACACTCTTACAGAGATTTATGCAGGAAGAAGACGCGCTGGGAACGGTGGAACTGATTCTGATCATTGTCGGAATATTCACCCCCTATTATGGGGTGGGTATAAGGTGTATGGCGTAAGAATATGTGGATAAATAGTACGATAAATACAAGGAAAGGTGGAAAGTGTGCATGACGTATGAGGAAAAAGAGGATAGCAGAGAGGTTATCCTAGTTGGGTACTATAACGTCTTATTCTACTTAATATTTAGAGTTGGTTTAGATGAATACAAGAAAGATATTCTTATTGAACGCATAAGAAGTGGGGAACGAATGGTAATGAAAGATATCTATAGATGGTGTGAAGGGCATCAAGTACCATTCTGGACAAAGTTTATATATCGCAAAGATTTTTCTGTTAAGGCAAACTTGTGGAATTTGTATTCATATTGCCGTTTCGTATATGAAATTAGGGGAACCCATTATAATATGGATAATAAAAAGTAAAGGAACTGTTGATAAAAGGCTAGACCGAGACAAAGATAATCCGTCAGCAGCAAAAAAGGAAACAATCAGCCCGTTAGAGTAATTGTTGGTTTTGCCCAATTCTGAAAAATATCCTTAGTGGTTTGTGTGAATAGCTTTCCTTTGGAAAAAAGGGTAGTGTTGCGTTTATAACTAAAAGGAGGGATCGAAGGCAATGATTTTGGAACTGGATTTTTTGCAGGAAGTACAGATACTATATGAGCGTTCAGTGCGTTTAAACAGATTACAGCATTCATATACAAATAGAATGGATACCTTCATCTGCAATTACATTACAAGACATGGTTTTTGGAGCAATCCTGCAGCAGTTGGTGCAATTATGAATTGTTTACCGTCACTTTATTATCCAGAGTTAATGTCAAAGATAAGGGAAGTATTCCATTGTGAAAAATATGAGTTGATGGATCTTGCATATAGAGAGAACTATCGAATAGATCCAGAGTTGAAAAGGAGATTGCAGAAGATTTTTCCGGTACTCAGAGACCGGAGAGAAAAGGCAGGAAAAGCGACCACGTTATTATGGGAATATATTTATGACTATTTTAAAAAAAATAGGCTGTTTACAAATAAAGAAGCGCTGGAGGAAATCTTTGAAGCTGTGCCTGATAGTTACGTGAAATTTCGGATATGGGACGCACACCAATTAGAAAAGAAGAAAGAGAAAAATAAAAAAAAGGAGGAGTGCAGATAACGTGGCAGGAAACATATAGAATCAAATATCCAACTTGTATTCATATTGTCGTTTTGTATATGAAATGAGAGGAACTCATTATGATATAGATGATAAGGAGTAGTCGGATTTTTCCGGCTATTTTTTTAAGGAAAAGAAAGTGTTCGAGAGTCGGGAAATATGCAGCAAAATGTGGCAAAACGCAACAATGCTTGGAGGTGATAACGTGCGGAAGGAAAAATTTAAAATTAAATGTCCCAAACGGATTCAATTTGGGGATCCATTGTATTATGAAGATTTTAAAGATAAACCGGAGAGACTCAAAAAGCTGGTGGTCGATTATAAGCCAAAGCCTGAATTTAAGGCAGGCGTATTGTTGACGGAAATGGAATATCCTGAGTTTCCGGGATACATGGCACGGACAATAACCGTTTATTTTGCACCGGAACAATATCTTTCTACATATTTGGATGAAAAGATATATGCTTCACAGAAAATAGAGCAGAAAGAAATCGGTGTTGATTCAGCCCGTTACCTGATTGATGTTGATGGGCGATACGAAGATATTAGAACAGGTGGAGATGGTTATTGGGGGGATTACCAGGAACTGTACCGTGAAATAAATGGGAAGAAATATGTGGACGCCGTGGTGATTTCAATTTCCATGCCGGATGATATGTCCTTTGAGAGCATGAAACGTCTGGCAGAGTATTTTTTTGAAGATATGAGTCCAGACAGGGAGCCAAAAAAAGCAGACAAGAAAAAAGGAAGGGACAGATAATGGGATTTAGCTACAGACGAATAAAAGAGAATGGTTTATTACGAGGGGAGATTTGATATGGGCAGTGGGATAACTGAAATTAACAAAGATACTTTCTGGCAGCTCATTGAAGAAACGAAAAATCAATGTGGACAGGATATGGACGCATCTATTTCCTGGATTAAAAAAGAACTGCTTAGTATGCCGCCGGAACAATCCCTGCGATTTCATGCGATTATGCACGGGTACCGGGATCTGGCTGATAAATACGGGCTTTGGACGGCAGCCATCTTTATAAAAGAGTATGGTTGTTCGGATGACGGATTTATGGATTTCAGGGCATGGCTGATCGCACAGGGGAAAGATATCTATATGGCGGCGTTAGAGAATCCGGATTCCCTAACAAGGGTAGAACAGTATGGAGACTGTGAATTTGAATTACTTAATTATGTTGGAGATTATGCCTATCAGGAACTGACCGGGCGAAGCGCTTATGAAGATTGCACACCGGAAATGGAAAAAAGGGTGCTGGAAGAAATATCCGGGGAAATCAAATATCATCCGCTGATCGAGTATCCATTGCAGCCGCCGGATGTGGCTGCGGTATATCCTGAAATAGGTGACATGATTATGAAAAAGTATAGCATCCGCTTTTTCAGCAAAGATTCCTCCCTATGGAATACTTCACTGCCGGAGCTGAAAGCAATGATAGAAAAGGGAGCGGCTGAAGTACGGAAACTTAAAAAGGCGAAACAAAAAAATAAGGATAAGCCCCGAAAGCGAGACGATCCGTCCAGATAGTGATAATAGGTAGTTTGCACGATCTGTGGAAGAAAATCTTGTTGCATTCTGTGAATAGCTTTCTTAGCCGAAAATGGTATAGTGTAAGGCTTGATAGAACACAATGAATAAGAAGGGAGCGATTCGGAATGCATGCACAATTAGAAGAACTGTGGATAGATGCCATGGAGATGAAAGTGGGTGAGCAGATTACAACTTATCTGCGAAAAAACCACCCGGAATATCAGGAGATAGAAGCACGCCAGAAAAAACTGATTGAGGATTATCCCATGTTGTGGAAAGTGGTGGATGGAGATGGGACAGTTACTTTGAACGAAAAAGAACATTGTGCTTTAAAAGAATATCTGTCCAATCAGGATGACATGGAGCGGCTGGAAAAAGAATACCATTATTATTATGGACAATCCCATGTATTCTCTTATGGGCGCATGTTAAAAAGTATCCAGAGGGAAATCAATCCGGATGGGGATGTGGCAAGAAAGAGAAAACTGGCTGATATGCTGATAGAAGCGAGAACCAGCGAAGCGGAAATGGATTTTTTGAAAGAAGATGAAGAATATCAGAAAAGACGGAAAGAGTCATTACGACAGGAAGGGATCTTAAAAACCATGAATCTGCCGGAAGATATCAAGAATCAGATCGACCTGCTTACCTGCTCGATCAATGACCACTGGAGCCGATATGCCGAACTGGTTTATCAGTATGCGATGGAGGATATCCTGACATTTCTGATAGAAAGGTAGGCAGCACAATGGAAAAAGATACAGTCAGGACGATCAGCAATGGTAAAAGTCGGAAATGGGAATCCAGGGATCAGGCAAAAATGTATTACCTGCAACTGGCGGCCTTTGCCGAGGGAGACGAAAGGCAGAGATATATGAATATCCTTGTGCGGTTAGCAAAGGGTATGAAGGTATGCAGTGACAAGAAACTTTAGATAACATGCTCTAAATTATCTTATGAAAAGTTTCGTATAACGGCAGGCAGGATCGGAAGGTTCTGCCTGCCGTTTCTTTTAAGACCACAACTAGCTGGAAGAAAAAAATCCCTGCCATCGGCAGGCACTTCCTCTTCCGGCAGGTTTTCCACACCGGGGTATCCGAACCCCCATTATTTTAATCATTCAATAGAAGGGATGTGAAGCCTATGATTATAGGAATCGATCATGGCTATTATGCCATGAAAACCCCGCATGTCTGTTTCCCAACAGGGCTGTCCAAGTATGACTATGAGCCATACACGATGCAGAACGTGCTGCAGTATGCGGGGAATTATTATGTCTGCGGTACCGGACGACAGACTCTCATGAAAGACAAGACAGCCAATGATAATTATTATCTGCTGACGATGGCGGCATTGGCACAGGAGATTGAATACCGCAGGGCAGAGAGGAAGGGAAAAATCATTCTCGCAGCCGGATTGCCGCTTGCAGGTTTTGGAAGGGAAAAGACGGCTTTCCGGCAGTATCTGTTCCGGAAGGAGCAGCCACTTTGTTTCAAATACGAAAATGAATCATATGAACTGACGATCGAGGATGTGAAACTGTTCCCCCAGGGCTATTCTGCGCTTGCTCTCCATCCGGAATATGTTCGGGATGAGCCGTCTGTCCTTTTGGTGGACATCGGTGGCTGGACAGTGGACCTGATGAGGCTGGATAATGCTGTTCCCAATGCGGCTACCTGCCGCAGCCTTGAGCTTGGGGTTATTCGTTGTATCGATGAAACGATGGAGCAGGTACGCAGAAGTACCGGATTGTCTGTGACAGATATCCAGATCGAGCGTGTCTTAAACGGAAATAGCTGCAGTTTGGATCCAAAAGCCAAAGAGATCATTCAGAAGAATGGGCGCAGTTATACGGAGAGGATTTTGTCTGCCATTATGGAGGCTGGCTTTGACCTTCGGGCGATCCCGTCCGTTTTCATAGGCGGCGGTTCCACCATCGTAAGACGCCACGTGACACCGCAGGACGGGCTTTGCAGGGCTTTCTACTTAACGGACGTAAAAGCCAACGCTGCCGGATATGAACGGATTGTGGGGCAGATGTGCGCGAGGTGAGCCGCCCCGTTTTTTCCTTTCGCCCAACACTGGATGATCCGGAGCATAAGCGAGCATGGGAGATTTTACAGAGTGTTCCCAATGGACAAAAAAATGCTTTTCTGGTTCAGACAATCCTGCAATCTGCGGATAGTGAAAACCTGATAGAAAAAATACGGATGGTGTTCCGGGAAGAATTGAAGGAGGTTCAGATATCTCCGGAAAAAAGTACGGGGAAACAGGAAGATGAGATTCCGGCACAAATGCTGGATTTTCTTTCCAGCATGGAAGATGTTCCAGAATGAGCAGTAACGCAGAAGTTATTGGTTTTACTAAAAAAATGGAAGGAAAATTTGTCAGATCTTGTGAATGGATATTTCAGGGTTCTTCGCTTATTGTTGTGTTACCAAAAGAAAGGAGAACCAAAAGATGGAAGAAATGATTTGTATTGAGTTAAAAGAAACAACCTTGGAAAAACTGGAAGCGATTGCCCGATGGAAGGCAAAACAGGAAGGAAAAGCGGTCAGCGTAGAGGATCTTGTGGGAATTGCGATTGAGCGGCATTTGGACAGATTATCGGAAAAGCTAAACATCAAAGCGTAGTGATTTAAGGAGAAAGCGGTTGGCTGATAGAAGGCCAACCGCTTTTTGCGTGACAGCGAGAACTTGTTTGACAGGAAGTTTAAGGATATTCGGACGGGAAAAGGCAAAGGAGGTGGTGCTGTTTTGAAAGTATAGATACATCTATGTATTGTTGGTTGTGCAATGATCTGGAAGCCGATGTTTGTTGGGTATTGTGAATAGCTTTCCATGTATCTTTGGAGTATTGTGTGTATAACAAAACGAAAGGAGATAACGCAGATGGAAATGAAGAATATATGCGGTAAGATCCCACTTGAACTGCATGCAAAGGTGAGAGGGGAAATCGAGCAGCGTGAAATTAGCACACAAGAATTTCTGCAACAGGTAATCGAAGAACATTTTATGGAAAAAGGAGTGGAACAGATGGCAGCAAGAACAATCGCAGTACAGGTAACAGAGGAATTATTCGGAAGGCTCAAAGCGGCAGTCGCATGGAAAGGATGCAAACAGAAGGATTTCCTTATAAGCATCATCGAAAAGGCAATCGAGGAAGTAGAAGCAGAGCAGGAGAATGCGAGAAGGGAGAAAGAAGCCCTGGCATCCCAAGAGGAAGAAACTGAGGAAGGATCAGAAGAAGCCGAGGGAGAGCCGGAAGAAGCTGAGGAAGAGCCGGAAGAAACCGATGAAGAACCGGAAGAAGCTGAAGGAGAGCCAGAGGAAGAACCGGAAAGAACCGGAGAAGAAGGTGAATCTGAAGAACCAGAGCCAACCGAGGAATCCAAAAAAGTGCTGCCTGATGGGGAAACGGAGAATGTCGGAGCAGAAATGAATGAACCGGGGACGATAGATGAGGATGAAGAACCGGAAGAAGCGATAGGGGCATAACGGATAGATACATAGAAAACAGCAGAAAAGAAACAGAGGAAAACGGTGTGGCGAATGCCATGCCGCTTTTTTTGAGAAAGGAGGAGGATAGCTGGAACAATTCGATTTTTTGATTTATTCAGCGGAATCGGTGGATTCCGTGAAGGGCTGAGGCGTGCCGGGGACTTTGAATGTGTCGGACACTGCGAAATGGATCCCTATGCGGACAGAAACTACCGAAGGCTGTTCGATACGGAAGGGGAGTGGTATTGTGATGACGCAAGAAATATTGAAACAGGAGCCATGCCGGACTTTGATCTTTTATGTGCAGGATTTCCTTGCCAGGCTTTCTCCATCGCCGGAAAACGTGAAGGTTTTAGTGATGCCAGAGGAACCCTGTTCTTTGAAGTTGCCCGATTGGTTGCAGACAAACGACCTGCGTATTTTCTCCTTGAAAATGTACCCGGACTCTTATCGCATGACAAAGGGCGGACGTTTCTTGCCATCCTCAGCACGTTTTCTGAGTTGGGGTACCATGTCGAATGGAAGGTGCTTAACAGCAAGGATTTCGGAGTCCCGCAGTCAAGAAAACGGGTGTATATTATCGGATATCTTGATGGCAGATGTGCCGGAAAAATATTACCTGTCCCCGTACCAAACGGAGCAGCTCTTATACAAGTCCTTGCAGGAAGCCAGGGGAAAAGAGTCTACGATCCTGCCGGAGTAAGCTGTACGCTTACCTCGCAGGCCGGGGGCATGGGCGGTAAGACCGGCCTTTATGAAGTAGGGATCCCGATCAAGGAGAACACGAAAAAAGGATACAAAATGGCATATCCCGGTGACAGCATTGACCTTGGGTATGCGAACCTGAATACGCGCAGAGGGCGAGTCGGGCATGAGATCGCCCATACGCTGACAACGGAGAGCCAGCAGGGAACCGTGCATTTTGTGGATATGTCTGCCCCGCCGTTTGTAACGGAGAATGCCAGGTGTTTGAATACAAAGCAGGATTCCAGTATCCATAAGCATAAAGGGGAGAGTTCCGGTGTCCTTGTTGAGACTGGACCGAGGGCAATCCTGACGCCGGAGCGCCTCAAGAAAAGGCAGAATGGCCGGAGGATGAAAGCGCCGGAGGAACCGATGTTCACGATCACGGCTACAGACCGGCATGGGGTTGTGTACCATGGAAGGATCCGCAGGCTGGTTCCAAGGGAATGTCTGCGGCTGCAGGGATATTATGACAGCCAGATCGATTTGATGACCGTGGATATGTCTGACAGGCAGCTTTATAAGCAGGCAGGGAATGGCGTGACAGTGAATGTTGTTGAAGCCATCGGCAGAAACCTGAAAGCCGTAGATGAAGAATTAAAGCTGGAGGATTCCGTTTATGCCTATTGACCTCCGGGATCAGTATTTCGGTACGGAGATTGAGATGACAGGTATCACCCGGCAGCGTGCGGCACAGGTGGTGGCAGAGATGTTCGGTACGGACTATTATCATCGGATTTCGTATGACTCGTGGTGTGTGCGCGACCAACAGGGAAAGGAATGGAAGTTCTCCAGTGATGGAAGTATCATTACGGAGAGAAAAGTAAGAGGTCTTAAAACGTGTGCGGATGGAGAATTTGCCACAGAAATGGTAAGCCCGAAACTGGAATATTCCGAAATGGGAAAGCTGCAGGAAGTTGTCCGGTGTCTGCGCCATCATGGGGCATTCGTCAATAGCTCCTGCGGCCAGCATGTCCATGTGGATGCATCCAAGCATACGCCGAGAAGCCTGAAGAACGCCATGACAATCATGTATTCGAAAGAGGATATCCTGTTCAAGGCATTGAGAGTGCAGACTTCCAGGGAACGGAATTATTGCCAGAAGGTGCGTCCTGCCGTGCTGGAAAAGATCCGGAAGATGCCGAACAGCACGATCACAATGGAAAAGTTTAAGAGAGCATGGTATGAGGGTAGTGATGGCAGTGATGAACATTACAACTGGTCAAGATATTATGCTTTGAACCTGCATGCGGTGTTCTTGAAAGGGACATTGGAGTGGCGGTGTTTTGAAAGCACGCTCCATGCAGGGGAGGTGCGGGCAAACATTACGCTTGCACTGGCAATCTCGGCACAGGCGATCAACCAGAAGTGTACGCAGATGAGGAAAACGGAAATATCAGAAAATCTTGCATTCACATTCCGGACGTTCCTTTTAAGGCTTGGCCTGATCGGACCTGAGTACAAAAATGTCCGGGAACATCTTTTGAAGAATCTGGAAGGTGACCGGGCATGGAGGTATGACAAAAGCCAGTATGCCTGCCTGCAGCAAAGAAACCGGGAGCAGGAAACCCGGTAACATGACAATTGAATATGAAAGAAATAAAACCAGCCGGATAGAAAATCACATCTTTCCGGCTTACTTTTTTGAAAGGATGAATAAGACCATGAAAATGAAAAGAAAAATGAAACAGATCATATCCGGGCTGTTGGCCGCGGTAACGATCTTCTCTGGAGCCGTATCCCCTTTGACTGCCTCTGCTGCGGAGACAGATCCAAAGGAAAAGAAGCCCCCGGTATATGAAGAAGTCAAAGACCAGCTAAATGAGGATGAGGTGGTTACGGCGCATGACTATGCAGTGGAGGTCGGCAGTGATTTTGATGTGACTTTCGATTTCACAGGGCTTGACATTATTGACGACAACAAAGTAAAAGTTACATTTGAAGAAGCCAAAAATACCAAGGGAGAAGATTTTTCCACAGACCATGCCGATACCTATAAGGCGGTTTATTATGTGGAACCCAAGACTACGGACCATCCGATCTACCAGATCAGCCGTAATCTGGTGGTGAAAGATACGGGGACTGTTTCCCGCAGCAATATAGAATCAGAAACAGAGAACCACGATGCAGGGCAGACAGAGGAAACCCAGGATGATGGGGAGGATGCCTCGCAAACGGAGAGCCAGCAGACAGAAGTACAGACCGATGGCACATCTGATACCTTGCAGACAGAAGGATTAACAGAAACGGAGCTTGATAAAGCGCTTGAAGAAGCGGAAACACAGGATACTGTGGATGAGGAAAGCGGGCTGTCTGTTTCTGATGTGATGGAGCAGGCCGTAGAGGAAGAAGTGGGACTGTTTTCGCTTGAAGCAGGAGAGAGTGTCACTTTTCAGGCATCTGCAAGAGCGAATACCGGGAATTTAAGTGTGACAGTGACAAAAGGTTCCTGGTATTATTATGCAGATTATGGACTTGGAACTTATCTGACTTGTCCATATACGGTTCAGTTTGGAAGTATCACTGCGACAGCATATTGTGTGCAGCCATCTAAGCCGGGACCTGGGGATGGCGTGTATTCGATTGAAAAACTGGCAGATGGAAAAACGCTTGCCAAGGTCTGCTATTATGGTACGAAAGCCAGCGGTGAGAATGGATTCTTTGATGAAAAGCATCCGGATTTTTCTACAGGAAAGCGATTCATCATTACCCATCTGGCGGCTGCGTATGCCAATGGAAGCGGTGACGCATTTTCCGGTACGAATTCCACCGGACAGGCACTGGCAATGGAACTTTACAATTATTGTGTGAGCCAGCCGGATATCCCGGATGTGGCAATGTCTTTTTCCGATGCGGATGTGACTGCATATATTGATGGCAATTCACAGCGGACAAAAGAGATCACATTTAAAGCGGATGAGCTGCAGACGATCACCATGAAACTGCCAAGCGGCGTCAAATTCCATAACGTGACAACTGGAAAGACCAGTGCGGCAGGTGCAAGCGTGGAGGTAAGCGGAGGAACTAAATTTTATCTTTCCGCACCGCTGACACAGGCAGAAGATGTAAAGGATACCTGGTCTGCTACAATGAAAGGAAGCATCACCAAGGATTTCAGCGCTTATAAGATCACAACGGGATCCGGCACGCAGGATCTGGCCCTTGTATTCGGTGAAGGCGTGGATGATGAAAAATATGTGGATTTCAAGGTGAGCTGGCTGAAGATGGCAACGGTTGAGATCGTTAAGAAAGACAGCAAGACAGGAAATAACCTTGCAGGCGCTGTATATGGGATCTACAGTGACAAAGACTGCACAAAGCTGATCACAGAAATGCCGGCCACAGACAGCAATGGCGCTTCCAGCGTGATGATCACCAAGACACAGGATACCGTATATTTAAAAGAGATTTCAGTACCAACTGGTTATCTAATCGATACGAGATCATATGGTGTGGATCTTGTGATTGGAGGTACGACCACTCAAAATGTGACAGATGAACGTGCCAATGGCACGATCCATCTGGTAAAGAAAGATAAAGAGACCGGAGAAGTGACACAGGGGGATGCCGTTTTTGAGGGCGCCGTGTATGGATTATTTGCCCGTGAGGACATCGTGCATCCGGATGGAAAGACGGGTGTCCTTTATAAAGCAGGTACCCAGGTCGCAACCTTGACTGTAGACGCAAAGGGAAATGCCAAGGCAGAAGATCTGTATCTCGGAAAATATTATGTGAAAGAGATTACCCCTCCGGTCGGATATCTCCCGGATGAGGAAGAACATGATATTGAAGTAAGTTATGAGGGGGACAAGGCAAGAACTGTGGAGCGTACCGCAGAATCCCCGGAGCAGGTAGAGAAACAGCCATTCCAGGTAATCAAGGCAGCGAATAATGGAAAAACGGATGCGGATCTTTTATCCGGCGTTGGATTTTCAGCGTACCTTGTAAGCAGCCTGAAAGTAAATGCGGATGGTTCCTATGATTTTACTTCCGCAGATCCGGTCGTCCTGACCGCTGATGGGAAAACAGAAATGTTTACTGATGAAAAAGGCTATGCCTGCTCTATCCCGCTCCCTTACGGAACGTACATCGTGCGGGAGACAACGACACCGCATAACTTTACCCCGGTAGATGATTTTGTTGTGACAATCTCTGAAAACAAAACGGAACCGCAGGTATGGCGTGTCCTTCTGGATGATGAATTTGAGGCGAAGCTGAAGATCATCAAGAAAGACGATGAGACCAAGAAATCGGTACTGATTCCCAATACAGAGTTTAAAGTTTATGATCTGGACAACCAGAAATATGTGGAGCAGGTAACGACCTATCCGAATACGGCTGTGCATAAATCCTATTTTACGAATGAGGAAGGATATCTGATCCTGCCGGAGAACCTGAAACCGGGAAATTACCGGATCGAAGAAGTGACTGCACCGGACGGATATACATTAAATACGGTTTACGCAGAGATTAAAGTGGATTCCAATACCGCATACCAGGTAGATGGAGTTAGTAAGGATGCCATCATTGAAGTGGAATATGAAAACCATCCGGCAAAAGGCAAGCTTATCATCCATAAAGATGGCGAAGTATTGTCTGGATTTGATGATGATTTCCACTATGAAGCGGCAGATCTTGCGGGCGCCGTGTTCCAGGTATATGCCGCAGAGGATATTTATACGGCGGATCATCAGGTCAATGAATCTGGCAGCCGTAACCTGGAGTATGCCTGCGGTACGCTGGTAGCGACCGTAACAACGGATGAGGAAGGAAAAGCCGTGGTAGAGAACCTGCCGCTTGGAAAATACCGGATCGAAGAAGTAACTGCCCCGGAGGGTTATGTCCTGCATGCATCTTCAAAAGAAGTGGAATTTGTCTATGAAGGACAGGATACTCCGGTCATTACGGAGACAGTGGATTTCACCAACGACAGGCAGAAAGTCAGCATCACGGTAGAGAAGCAGGATGCCGAAAACGGAGCGGTTGTAGAGGGGGCCAAGTTTGGGCTTTACAATGCAGAAGATATCGTATCCGGTGATAAGACCATCGTAACAGCAGATACCCTGCTTGAGACGGTAACCAGTGATGGGAAAGGCAAGGCGGCCTTTGCGCTCGACCTGCCGTTTGGCAAATATTATGTGAAAGAACTGGCAGCGCCGGCCGGATTTGTATCTTCCGATGAAATCCTTACCTTTGACGCTTCTTACCAGGGACAGGATATCCCTGTAGTCAAACTGGAAGCCATAAAGAAAAATGAGCCGACTACGGTTGAAATTACGAAATCGGATATCACCACAGGCGTAGAACTTTCCGGTGCTTCCCTTTCTGTCATTGATAAAGATGGTAATGTCATTGATAGTTGGGTATCCGTAAAGGATGAGCCGCACATCATCAAAAGGCTGACAGCGGGAGAGAGTTATACACTGCGTGAATCTTTTGCACCGTTTGGGTACCTGAAAACAACCGATGTTACTTTTACAGTAGAGGATACGGCAGAGATCCAGAAAGTGGAGATGAAGGATGACGTACCGACCGCAACACTGATCGTCAACAAAAAGGGTGAATTCCTTGACAGCGTGACATTAGTCAGCCAGATCAAGGGAGTTGTGGAGCATATCTTTCATTACATCACCGGAAACCTGACGGATGTTACCTTTGAAATTTACGCAGCCGAAGATATCAAAGCAGCGGATAATGTGAGTGAAGATCATTTTAAAAAGGATGAACTGGTAGCAACCGTAACGACGGATGAGATGGGTATCGCAAAAGTGGAAAACCTGCCTGTTGGAAAATATTATGTGGTTGAGGCAGGCACAGCTTATGGATATGTGCTGGATGACGAACCGAGATATGTGGATCTTACTTACCGGGACCAGGATACTCCGGTCGTGGTATACGATGAAGATTGGCAGAATAACAGACAGAGGGCGGTTGTATCCGTATTAAAGAAAGAAAAGGACAGCGACCGTGTACTGGAGGGAGCGATCTTCGGACTTTACACAAAAGAGGACATCCTGTCTGCATCAGGAAAAGTCCTGATTGAAGCGGACACCATCATTGAATTAAAGTCTACAGATGCGGAAGGAAAAATTACCTTTGTGGCGGATCTTCCGGTGGATGGAAAGTATTATGTAAAAGAGATCTATGCTCCGGCTGGTTTCGTAACAACAGACGAGATAAAGGAATTCACGTTTGAGTATCAGGGTGAGGATACTGCGGAGGTTTCCTATGCTTTCACTTTTGAAGATGAGCCGACTACAGTGGAGATCACAAAGAGCGACTTAACAACCGGGAAAGAACTGCCGGGAGCAAAACTCCAGGTGATTGATGAATCCGGCAAGATCGTGGATGAATGGGTATCCGAGAAAGAACCTCATGTCATTAAGGAACTGGCAGTAGGCAAGACCTATTCATTGGTTGAAACAAAACCTGCTGACGGATATGTGACTGCGGAAAGCGTTGCGTTTACTATCGAGAATACCGCCAAGATCCAGAAGGTGGAGATGAAAGATGACGTCACCAAAGTGGAGATCAGCAAGACCGATATCACCGGAAAGAAGGAGCTGCCAGGAGCCAAGCTGACGATTTTGGACAGCGATGGCAACGTGGTGGAAACCTGGGTATCTACGGGTGAACCGCATTATATTGAAAAACTGCCGATTGGCACTTACACACTGCGCGAGGAGCAGGCCCCGGATGGTTACCTGGTGGCTGAGGATATTACTTTTGAAGTAAAAGATACGGCGGAAATCCAGAAAGTGGTTATGAAGGATGAAGCGAAACCGACCGATGTACCGAAAACCGGAGATGATACGAACCTCTGGCTTCCGCTTCTTCTCATGGTTCTGTCCGCAGCCGGATTGACTGGCCTTGCGGTGAGCAGAAGAAGGAAGAAACGCAAAAATGGTTAAGAGCCATGTATGGGAAGGAGCCTGCCAAAGTGCGGGCTCCCGTTTTTGGAAAAATTTTAGAAGGAAGGTGATAGGTTGGGGCAAACGCTGTATTTTGCCTATGGCAGTAACATGAACTTAGACCAGATGGAATATCGCTGTCCGTCCGCACAGGTGGTCGGGAACGTCCGTCTGGAGGATTACCGTTTGACATTTTGCAGCCATAATCCGGACAGAGGGGTGGCAACGATCCTGCCGGAAACGGGCAGCCATGTAGATGGTGTCTTATGGAAGATCACGCAGGACTGCGAGATAAGCCTGGACCATTATGAGGGTTATCCCTATTTGTACGGAAAAGAGGCCATTCTTGTGAAAGCGGGAGATGGCAGAACCTATGAATCTATGGCCTATGTCATGAACGCACCGCACAAAGACTGCCCGGCCAGACCATCGGATTTTTATCTGCGTGGGATTTTGGAGGGCTGTGAGCAGAATGGGATTCCAACTGAGCCGATCATGGACGCTGTATGCCGGACAGAAAAGGAAGTGAAAGCCAAGGATGCAAAAAACAGGAAAAAGGGATGGGAACGATAATTCAAGCAGGCATCCGGCTGGCGCCCACTGGATTTTGCAGCTGCTCCTGCTCTTGATTTTTTGTATCAGTGCGGGGTTCCTGTATTATCACATGGTAGCCATACCGAAAGAGAACCGGGAACTGGCAGAGACACTGAAGGAAGATTTTCCGGGGGAACAACTCCCGGAGGATCCCTCCAAAGAAGAACAGCCGGCTGGAGAAAAAAATACCATGCAGCCCCTTGTTGATCTGGCAGCCCTACAGGACCAGTATCCGGATATCCGTGGGTGGCTTACGATCCCGGATACAGGCATAGATTATCCTGTCCTGCAAGGGAGCGCGGATGATCCGGAATATTATCTGCACCGGAATTATAAAGGGGAACAGGACATCAATGGGAGTTTGTTCCTGCAATGGAACTGCGATGTCCGGGAAGGGGAGAATCTCATCATCTATGGGCATAACATGAACAGCGGCGTGATGTTCGGGAATCTCGATAAGTATGCATCTTCCGATTATTGTGAAGCCCACCCGACTGTTCTTTTCCAGACTGTGGACGGCGTATCTTCTTATACTGTCGTGGCAGTCCTGAAAGCAGATGTGTCCATGTTCCCGTTCCAGCAAGCCTCTTTTCAGGAGCCGGATGGTCTCCTATCCTATCTCACGCAGGCGAAAGGGCTGCAACTGTTCGACAATGGGAAGATTCTTGCGGCAGATGATGTAAAGCAGGTACTTACTCTGGTAACGTGTTCCTATGAATGGAATGGCGCCAGGAACATTGTGGTGGCTGTTCGGGATGAGCCGTAATATGAAAAGATCCGGCTGCTGTCGAAAACAGTTGAATGTGCGGACGGAAAGTTTTATAATATTCACATTACTGGACAGGGAGGCGGAACATGAACCCGGAAGCACAGGAATACTATAATATAGCCGGATGGCTGAAGGATAAGGTCAATTATAACCGGATTTCAAAATTCAATACCAATAAACGCAGGCAGGTTCTGCATGGGCAGATCTGGTACTGCGATATGGGATACAATATCGGCACGGAAAAAAATAAGCTCCGTCCGGTGCTTGTGATGTCCAATAACCGCATCAATAATTCGGAAAAAGTGGTTATAATCTGCATTACAGACGCAAAGGGTAAAGTAAATGCCAACAATCTGCCTGCGCAGGATTCCTGGTTCCTGCTTTATTCTGGTACGTCTGACGAGGATAAAATGATCTCTCCGGGAAGGCAGGTGCCTGCTTCCATGCATGTTTATGATTTCCTTGATAAAGACAGTATGGTGCAATGTGAAGAAATCCGTGCAGTCAGCAAATCCAGGCTTGATGCAGCCAGAGGGTGTATAGGGACACTTACGCCGGAGGATTTTGAAATGGTGAAAGGAAAGTTCAGAAGGGCATACGGTTTGTAAAAAACGGTGTTGACAGGAGGAAGCTGTTTGCATATAATGAAAGCAAGCAGGAGATATTATGATTAAGTCCCATACCTGAGAGATCAGGGTACAGTGGGTACTATATAAATGTTTAAAAGAAGCCGTAGGACCGAAAGGTATAGCTTCTGGAGGCTCCCCAGATTATCTGGGGAGTTTTTCTTTACAATCTGAATGATAATAGTTAAATGAGGTGCGGGATATATCCGGGAAATGGATGTATCCCGCATTTTTTAGTTTAAAGGAAGGGTGGTATTTATATTATGAAACGATTATATACAGCAGAATCTGTCACAGAAGGGCATCCGGATAAACTTTGCGACCTGATCGCAGACAGTATCCTGGACGAGTGTTTGAAATTTGATCCGGACTCACGGGTAGCCTGCGAGGTGCTTGCAACAAAAGGAATGCTTTTGGCAGCCGGGGAGATCACCAGTACCCATGAGCCGTATGTGTTTGAGGTTATGGAAAAGGTACTTTCTGATGTGGGGTATTCTACAGATAACATCCAAATGGATGCACTGATCCATCAGCAGAGTCCGGACATTGCAAAAGCGGTAGACTGTTCCAGGGAGAAACGCTGCGGCCTTCCGCCGAATCAGACAGGATGGGAGAACGGAGCCGGGGATCAGGGCGTTATGATCGGATATGCCTGTGATGAGACACCGCAGTTTTTGCCGATGCCCGTGGTGCTGGCGAACCGGATTGTCCGGGAACTGACTGCCAGCAGGCGGAGCCATTTTATAGAAGGGATCCTGCCGGATGGAAAGGCACAGGTAACGGTGGAATATGAAGATGGCAAGCCAGTCCGTCTGGACAGTGTGGTTGTGTCCTGCCAGCATACAGAGGATAAGAATTTAAAGAAGCTGGAACAGGAAATCAAAAATAAAGTGCTGGCTCCGGCTCTGCGCCTGCTCCCTGCGGATGAGGATACGCTGATTTATATTAATCCATCGGGGCGTTTTGTCTGCGGAGGACTGGATGCGGATACCGGGCTTACTGGCCGTAAGCTGATGGTAGATACTTACGGCAGCATTGTTCCGCATGGCGGCGGCGCTTTTTCTGGAAAAGACTGTTCGAAAGTGGACCGCTCCGGGGCGTATATGGCCAGGTACATTGCGAAAAATATGGTGGCTGCCGGTCTTGCCAGCCGATGCCAGGTGTCCCTTGCTTATGCTATCGGCGTGGCACAGCCAGTCATGGTGCAGGTGGATACCTTTGGAACGGGAAAAATCTGTGCGGATGACTGCCTTGCGGCGGCGATCCCATTGGTGTTCGCACTGACACCGAATCAGATCATGGATACGCTGCGCCTAAAGCGTCCGATTTTTAAACAGACGGCCGCCTATGGACATTTTGGAAGAAAGGAATTTCCGTGGGAGCGGACAGATAAGGTGGAAGCACTGCGGAACACCGTCATGTAATGCCATGGGTTAGCGAGGAACAGATCCAGGAACTAAAGCAGATCCGGGCTTATGAATATCTGAGGGAGAACCAGCCGAACCGCCTTAAGAAAACCAGGACAGCCAATGAATGGGAGCTGACGGACCATGACAGTTTCAAGATCAACGAGGTCACCAGTAAATGGCACTGGAAATCGAGAGATATCGGTGGGATCAGCGCCCTGCGGTTTCTGACTAAGGTGGATGGTTTCAGCTTTATGGAGGCGGTCAATCTGCTGCAGGAGGGGAATTTTGTCTATATCCCGCAGGAGATTCCGGCAGCGGAGAGAAAACCGTTTGTGCTGCCAGAGAAGAATATGAATAACCGCAGGATCCTGCAATACCTCTCCGGGAGGGGTATCAGCGAGGATGTCATCCGATACTGTCTGAGATTGGGAATCCTCTATGAGAGCAGTACTTATCATAATGCCGTGTTCGTTGGCCGGGATGAAAACGGGAAAGCCCGGTACGCTTTTCTTCGTGGGATTTATGATACCGGAAAAAAATCTTTTAAAATCGAGCAGGCAGGAAGTGAAAAAGCGTATGCGTTTTGTGTGCCTCCCCAAAAGGAATCAAAGCGGGTTGCGGTTTACGAAGCCTGCATTGACGCACTGGCCCATCTGACACTGGAAGGCGGCGGTTTGGATAAATACCGTCTGGAGCTTGGCGGGATCAGTGCGCCCAAAGAAGGAGAAACACATCGGGAGATGAAAAAGCCTCCTGCGCTGGAGCATTTCCTTTCAAAGCATCCGGAGATTGAAGAAATTGAAATCTGCACGGACAATGATTTTGCGGGACGGTGGGCATGTGCAAACCTCAAAAGAGCCTACGGAACTACATACCGGATCATAGAAAACCTGCCGCAGATCGAAGGGGCAGATTATGCGGATCTGGCGAAGGTGAAAAAGGAAGAAAAGAAAAAGGCGCGGGCAGCGCCGGAGAGGTAGGTGATGATAGTGGAACAGGATGAAAATATGCAGATGGAACTGCTGACACCCTTAACGGCGAATTTTATGCCGGAAACGAGTTACTGGAATGAGCTGGATGAAAATGATGAGGCATGGGATTATGAGTATGATGGCCTCCCATTGGATGGAACAGACCTTGTCCAGTATAAGGATGCGATCCAGGAGATGGTGGATAAAGAAAATTCATTTGGAAGTGAAGATGGCAAACCATGTAATCTGATGCAGTATTTTGATGGCAGCCCGGCCATCAAAGAAAAGGTGGAAAGTGCCGTAGTGTCGGTAAAAGAAGTCAATGATGTTCTCTATGGGTGTGTTACGCTTCAGCTTAAAGACCACCTGCAATCGGATGAGATGCCGGAACTGTGTGATTATATCACCGGACAGTATAGTGACGGATGGGGAGAAGGATTTGAACAGCGGGATATTCCTGTAGAGGCCGGGACTTTAAATGTGCATTTCTGGCAGTATGGCAAAGACTTCCGGTTTTTGGTGGCATCAGAGATACAGGCTCCAGCAGAGGAAAGAAAAGCAGAGGAAACTGTGCGCCGTCCGAAAATGAAACTTCTTGGGCATGATGGCAATATTTTTTCCATTATGGGAGATGCAAGAAGGCTCCTTGTGAGAAATGGGCAGAGCAAAGAAGCAGATGAGATGTTTCAGAGAGTGCAGGATTCCGGGAACTATTATCAGGCTCTTGGGATTATCAGTGAATATGTGGAAACGGAATTGAGTGTGCCAAAACAGGAGAAGGAAAAGCCGCATAGGAAGCCGGAGAAAGGAGGGACCAGCCGATGAGTCAGAAGAAATATGAAATTACAGAGATCACCCATCCGAAATACCCGTGGCTTCATCGGATCCGTGCCAGATGCCAGGTTAATGAGCAGGTCGGTCCCGGAGCGCTTGGAGGATATGTTCAGACGGAAGATAATCTGTCCCAGGATGGGACCTGCTGGATCTATAATCAGGCAATCTGCTGTGAAGAAGCCGTGGTTGAAGATGACGGCCGGATGTTTGATGGCGCCGTGGCACGGGGAAGCGCATTGATAAGCGGCGATGCCAGAATGTTTGAGCGGGCGGTGGCAGAAGGGAACAGCAGTTTTTTCAGTGGTGAACTGAAGGAGGATGCAAGGCTTTCCGGAAATGCGGTAGTCAATCGGTCGGACAATGGGCTGTCCCCGCTGATTGGGAGAAAGAGCAATGTCTACGGATCCGTCTGCGGCTGGTTTGTTGTCAATGACAATATCTTTGAAGGTGAGCATTACTTAAACCGCACGGAGGATATGTTCATTCTGGAGAATGGAAAACGGAAGGTATTGGTAAAACAGCGGAAATTAGAGCCTCCGGAGGAATACCGGAACGAAAAGAATAAAAGAGAAGATAGAGAACGATAAAGGAAAGGATGATGCCTATGGAGAATAACCTGCAACTTGATAACCTGATGAAAGAAGGGACATTCCCGGTGGAATCTGTCGGCGGCGACAGGTGGCGTATCCTGCATGGCGATACGCTGCAGATTGTACAGGCATTCCAGCCGGGAATTTTTGATGCCCTGATTACAGATCCGCCCTATGCTTCCGGCGGTACAAAGCAGAATGAACGCAACCGTACCACCAATCAGAAATACAGCAGCATGAAAGCAGAGAATGCCCTGCCGGATTTTGACGGGGATAACAAAGACCAGCGTTCCTGGACCCACTGGATGGCAGAATGGCTGTATGATGCGAGAAAAGCCTGTAAAAAGGGTGCGCCCATCTGTTTGTTTATTGACTGGCGGCAGTACCCGTCCATCACCGATGCCCTGCAATGGGCGGGCTGGATCTGGAGAGGAACGGCTGTGTGGGATAAAGGAAACTCCCGTCCGCAGAAAGGACGTTTCCGCCAGCAGGCTGAATATATCGTGTGGGGGAGCAATGGCCCGATGCCCGTGAACCGTCCGGTGTCCTGTTTACCCGGCGTTTTCCGGTATGGGAATCCGCAGAACCGTATCCATGTGACGGAAAAGCCGTTGCAGTTGATGAAGGATGTGATCCAGATCTGTGAGCCGGGAGGACGTATTCTGGATCCGTTTGCCGGAGCAGGAACAACGATCCTTGCCGCGGTAGAAGAAGGCTATGAGGCAGTAGGGATTGAAGTGACGGACGCTTATTATAAGCTCGGTACTGACCGTGTACAGTTTGCCTTAAATGCAGCCGCTGGAGAGAATGACGGACAAAATGCGTGAGAGTGAAAGGAATCCATATTACCGGAAACGAAAAAGGGAGCTGAACCATCAGCTTTATGAAAGGGTACAGTCCGAACTGGCGGTTTTTCATAAAGAAATGCTTGGGAAAACGCCGGAAGAAATTTATGAAGCGGCGCATGAGATTGCAGCCAAGCATGAGATCGCAGCCGCCTTTGCACATATAGATTTTTCTCCAGTAAGTGTAAAGGCTCTTTTGAAATCCCCCAATCTATTGAATGACATTTATGAAGAATGGCGTGAACGTGACGGCTTACCGGAAGGTGGCCTGAAAGAGTTGATTGAGGATTTCCGAAAGTACATGGTAAAGACGGAACGGATATTGTCCGGACAGGAGAGATAGGCATCCACATGGATGACCTGTTCTGCTGAGATAAAAAAGATAGGCATCCATGTGGATGCCAGGAAGGAGGCGCACGATGGAACAGGCATTGGCTTATGTGTGCTGTCCTGCGGATGAGAGCAGGGCGAAAGTACAGAAATACTGCCGGAAGATTTACGAATTGGGGTATGTCCCCATCTGTCCGCAGTATGCATTTGCGCCATTTTTGGATGATGGCGTAGCGGAGGAACAGCAGGATAAAACCAAGATGTCCCACCTGATCTTAAAGAGGTGCCGGATGGTGGTGGTCTGCGGGAAAGAGGTGTCCGGTACGATGAATGCTGAGATCAGCATGGCAGACAGGCTCCATATTATCTGCACGACACTGGATGGGTTGATTAAGATCAAGGAGGCAGAATGAACCGAATAGAGTTTTATCAGATGATAGGAACCGGAATACGAAGATACCTGCCAATGGGGTATCAGGATTATCAGGTTCACATCAAAGAGGCAGAGATCAGCGAGAAGAAAAATGCCCTGCTGGTGTTGGAAAAAGAGGGCGTTAAAAATATGCCAGTGATGAGCCTGGAACCCTATCTGGACAGAGTGGAAGCTGGCATGGATGAGGATGTGGCGCTGGTTGATATCGCAGTAGATTATGCCAAGATGGTATCGATACAGCACCGGAGTCAGCACCATCAGATGGTGCGGTAAATATTAGATCGATACAGCAGATCAGAAACCCTGACTCTGACTGAGAGACCGAATCAGGCGGTGCGACTGGTTTGGCAAGCATAGCGTTTGGATATCCAAACGCACTTTGGGGAGAACCCCAAACCCCCGTGAACGAAAGGAGAATGAAGAAAATGGGAATGATTGGTGTATTTGTAGGAGCCATGGTGGGCGGTTGTTTTGGAGTTGTTGTCACCTGCCTTGCGGTTGCCGCGAAAAGAGCGGATGAGCAGGATGGTATTTATGAGCCGGGAGATAAGCGGGCGCGGGATACTGCCCTGCCGAAAACAGACGGCAGGACGATCCGTTTTACCGATCCGAAGGGCGTCCTATTGTTTACCATTCCCGATGGGGACTGCGTAACTCTTATGTATGGTGACGGAGAAACCGTGGCAGGAGTGTGCCGCTATCTGGATCAGGACCATGCCGAGATCAATGGCGTGAGGTGGCGGATGACAGAATTTGCCCTTCAGATGCAGATAAGGGGGATCCTGTTTTCTCCGGCCATGACCAAATGAACAGAAAGAAGGTGTGCCATGAAGAAAAAGATAATCATAGGAATGATCGCAGCCGGCCTTGTGGCTGGTTTTATTTTTTGGAAAAAGGAGACGCATAATTGGCAGTAGGACAGGAAATTCAGGTGATCTATTACCCAATCCGTGAAGATATGGCGCGCAGGGCAAAAGAGATGAACAGTTTTTCCGGCTATATAGAAGGAACCGCTACGGCAGAATATCGGCGGTGCGTGGATCAGGCGGTGGAAGCTGCAAAACACCAGAAAGAAAAAGTCGATCCGATTTACCATGGAAAAATAGATGCGCTTGTGGATACCTATGCCAGAAAGCTGGCAGATAACATGAACCGCAGATTTGAGATCGATGCCCGTGTTCCGTCCGTCATGGTTGCCGGCCCTGCAAATTTTCCCACAGGAAAAAAAGAAAAGCAGAACGCAGCCGGGAATCAGAACATGGAAGAATGGCGGCAGGTGCAGGGCATTCTGGATAAGATCAAGAGTACGGGCATGGGAGGCATCCGTGCAGACCATCCCCATGCGGTTGAACAGTTGGAGCAGAAGCTGAAGGGGCTGGAGCAGTCCCAACAGACGATGAAAGAGGTAAATGCATATTACCGAAAGCACAAGACGCTGGATGGATGTACAGCACTCAGTGCGGCGGAGATAGAAAAACTCAAGGCATCGATGGCACAGCCCTGGCATTTGGGGGATAAGCCGTTCGCATCTTATGTTTTGTCAAATAACAGTGCCGAGATCCGGCGCATTCGATCACGCATTGCAGAGCTGAAAGAATATGCGGAAACGGGATTCCGGGGATGGGAGTTTGCCGGGGGAAAGGCTGTGGCGAATCAGGAGATGAACCGCCTGCAGCTTATTTTTGAAGGAAAGCCGTCTGCTGAGGAACGGCAGATACTTCGCAGAAATGGGTTCAAATGGGCGCCAAGCGCCAGTGCATGGCAGAGACAGCTAAACCAGCAGGCAATCGCAGCCGCTGGCAGGATTGATTTTATCAGGCCGCTCTCAGGAGAGCATCCCCGCGACCTGCAGCCGAAAGCCAAGCAGAGTCCGGGCAGAGACGAGACGGTGCGGTAATACAGCAGATAGAGAGAAGAATGGGGTGAAGATTATAAATGGATTTAAATAAAAGACAGACCGGGCGGTTCATGGGAAACGGAGTTATTTTCATTCCGCCCGGAATTTAATTTGGAAAGAAGGTGTGCCATGAAAAAGAAAGTGATTGCAGGAACCATCGTTGTATCGCTGCTTGCTGCCCTCATAATTCTGAAGAAGAAAGGGGAAATGTAAGTGGAAGATGCAAAAAAGAATGATACCGCAGAATTCGTAAGGAAACCCATAAACATGCGTGATTTGAAAGAACAATATTATGGGAGTTTCCGCCGTGGCTTTGAAGTAGAAAAAATTGCGGAGCTTTCCAGGGAACAATTTGAAAGATTCTCTGGTGAACTGTATGGGTATTATCGGTTTTTATATGATAACCGGGATGTCATGTACATGGGGCCGGGAGATCGGAACATGCATTGTATCCTTGTGACGACTTCCGAGTATAGGGAAGGGATTCTGGTAGAGGCGGAAGGATATGCGTATCCAAGATATGCGGCATTCGTCCCTGACTGCCGGAAGATCGAACTTGCCGGAAAAGAGGTGCTGGCGCAGGCAGACATGTCCTCAACACTGCCAATGGAATACTTTCAGGCAGCCGGAGCGAAAAAGAAGAATGAAAGAACGGAAAGCAGGTGAAAGGATGAGAAAACGAAATCATGTGATACCTGTCCGCCTCAATGCAAAGGAGCTGCGCCTGCTGGATGAGCAGGTAAAGCGGAGCGGGCTGTCCAGGGAAGAATTCCTCCGTTCACTGATCGTGGGGGCAGAGGTGCGGGCAAAACCCTGTGAGCATCATGCGGATCTGCTCCGGAAGGTGGCAGGGCTGTGCAACAATGCCAACCAGTTGGCCCATGTGGCCAATGCTGCCGGCCGTGCGGAAACGGAGAGTGTCCGGGAAATGCTGAGGATTTCAAAAGAAGTATGGCAGATCGTGAAAGAGGAATGGTAATGCCTTATGGCATATACCAGCATCATACCTGTCCACCGTCTGGATAATTCCATTAACTATATCAAAGATAAGGAAAAGACCACAAAGCCTGCGGCATCGGCTGGATCGCTGGAGGAAGCCATCGATTATGCCCTGAACCGGGATAAAACAGAAACCATGGTATTTGAAGATGCCATCGGCTGTACCTGTGAGGATGCGTTTGCGGATATGCTTGCAACTAAGCGCAGGTTCCATAAAGTGGATGGCGTACAAGGGTATCACCTGATCCAGAGCTTTGCGGCCGGAGAGGTATCGCCGGAACTTGCGCATCTGATCGGTCTGGAACTGGCAGAGCAGTTGCTGAAAGGGAAATATGAGGTAGTGGTTACCACGCATCTGAATACCAGCCATTACCATAACCATCTGGTGTTTAATTCCGTCAGCATGGAAGATGGAAGGAAATACCACAGCAACAGCCGGAGCTATTATGAGGATGTGCGGAGGATATCCGATGGATTGTGCAAAAAATATGGCCTGTCCATTATCCAGCCGGGAGGCGGCAAAGGGAAGGCTTATGCTGAATGGCAGGCGGAGCAGGACGGGAAACCAACCTGGAGGACCGCCATCCGTATGGATATTAGAGAAACTGTGGCAGAGAGCTTTAGCTGGCGGCAGTTTATCAGCATGATGGAAAAGAAGGGATATTCCTTTAAATTGAACCGGAAATATATTGCCCTGCGCGCTCCAGGCATGGAGCGGTATGTGAGGCTGAAAAGCCTTGGAAAGAATTATACCGAGGAAGCCATCCGGGGATGGATCTTACAGCCCAAACTTCCCCAAGGGCAACAGGCTGGAAAAGGAAATCCCGCAAAGCGGAAAAAGCTTCACGGGCTGCAGGCCCTTTATTATTCTTATCTTTACCAGATGGGGGTTCTCAAGCGGAAACCAAAGCGTGTTCCTTATGTGGTGCGGCAGGATATCCGGCGTCTGGATGAACGGATCGCCCAGATGGAATTTTTGCAGAAACATGGGATCACGACCAGGGAAGAATTAGAAAACTATCGGAAACCGCTGGAACAGCAGGTTCTGGCCCTTACGAAAGAACGCCATCGTCTGTACCGGGCAGAACCGGAGTCTGTGCGGATCCAGGAGATCACAGGCACGCTGAAGCCGCTGCGGAAAGATATCCGCATGTGTGTAAAGATCGAACAGCACTCACTGGAAATTGAGCAGAGGATGAGGGAACTGGAGAAACAATCGGAGCATGAAAAACAAGAATCCTGCGAACAGGCAGGAAAAGAACATCAGGAACAGAGAGAAGGGAGGTGAGAGCCATGAATTTTGGTGGAGATGCGGCAGACCAGGTCGTGCGTTACTCTCTGGAAGGGATCGATTACAGCCTGCGCTTATCCGGCACGCTTGCAAAAAATCTTGCTGTATTTTTTGCGGCAGTGTTAAAGGACCAGAAGAAAACTTATGGTAAGACTCGCATGGTGCGGATGTTGAAGGAGAACCGTCCATTGAAATTTTTTACCGTGCCGTCTGACCGTTTAAAAGAATTCGCCCGTGAGGGAAAGAAAAGAGGCCTGTTATATGTTGTCATCCGAGACAGGAAGAATCCGTCCCAGTGTGAGATTATGGTGTTTGCGGATGATGCCGCCAAGGTCAACCGTGTCATGGATAAAATGAATCTTGACTTCTTAAAATCTGAAAGCGGTGAAGCTGTTCAGGAAGTGGCAATGGAAGCAGATCGGAACCAGGAAATGCCAGAGGCCCCGACTGAGACCGTGGAGATGCCGGAGGGCGAGATCCAGTTTGAACTTGGGGATATGGAGCAGGATTTTGGGTTTGAGGAACCAGCGCCGGATATGGAAAATTTTATGCAGGCGCAGGAAGAAAGGAATCCGTCCGAACCTTCCTCGCGCAGCAAAGATATTTCTACCGGGCAGGAAAAGTCTGAACAGGATTTATTAAATGCGCCGGAAAAGACAGAAGGAAAGGAGAAACCGTCTGTCCGCGCGGAATTGGACCAGATCAAACAGGAAAAGCAGGAGTCTGCAAAAAAGAAAGAAAACAGCAAAAACCGCAGACAGAACCGCTCGGCTGGCAGGAAAAAGAGAAAAAAAGCAAAAACGAAGGGAAGGTGATATAAATGGATTTATCAAAATATTTATCGGGAGGGGAGCCGCCTGTAACAGAGGAACAGCCCCGTATGAGCAAAGAGGAATATGCCGCCTTAAAGAAGCAGGAGCGCGAAGAAGTATGGGCAGAGATTGACGCAAAGGCCCAGGATGTGTTTAAGGACGGGGATTCCTTAAAAGGATTCCTTGATTTTATGGCACAGTGCAAACCTCAGAAAACGCCAAACCTGCTTCTGCTCTACAGCCAGAATCCGGAGATCCGGCAGGTCATGACATTTGAGAAAGTGAAAGAGGAAGGTTATTCCCTGCGTGCGGGAGTGCATGGATACCGTTTTCTGGTCACGCAGGATTATGAAAAAGACGGCGTGACTATGCAGGGGACAAATATCGGAAAAGCATATGATATCAGCCAGATCCGCATGAAGCCGCCAGTCCCGCCGGAGCCGAAAGATATGGAAACGCTCATGGGAGCGCTTTTGACAAACCCGGATGTGCCGATCCGTATTGCGGACAATCTGCCGGAGGGAGTGCAGGCGCAGTATATCCCAAGACAGCGTACCATTTATGTGAGGAATGGCATGAGTGAAGTGACTACATTCCATGCCATCAACCGGGAACTGGCCTGCGCCGTCATGGACGCCCATGACGGCAGCTATGCCCGCCAGAAGGTATCGCCCAAAGCGTTCTGCACCGCTTATATCGTTGCACAGAAATACGGTGTGGATACTTCCGGCTTCCGTTTTGATAAGGTGTGTGAGATGCAGGGCAACGGCGATAAGGATCCCAAGGAGCTTCGTGCCTTTATCGGGGATATCCGTAATGCCGCTTATGGCATCAGCAACCATTTGAACCGCAACCTCGGAGAGCAGGAACAGGAATTTGTTGCAGATGAGTTTGCCGTTTCTGATGGAAAAGTAAAATCAGGGAAAGAGAAAAAACAGCCGGAACGCTGATAAACAGGCACTTTGCCGTTGGAAAAAAGGCGTCCGGAAAAGTGCTTTTTTTGGGGAAAAGTAAGTAGCTTTCTGCTGGTGAGTGTGGTATGTTGTGGTCAGGAAGAATAAAAAAAGGAGGCCGGAGGATGGAAAAGAGACGATGTGTAAAAACAGATGAGATTACCGTCAATATGCTGGTGCATGCACTGCGGGATGTGTTCCGGGAAGAAAAAGAAGCGGGCGCATCCACAAAAGAGACGGGGGATCTTATCCTGCGGCTGGCCGGCCACAAGGATAAGAAACTCTATCTGACAGAAGGAGAACATAAAAAAGCGGTACAGGCTTTAAATGGGCTCAGAGATACTTATATTGAGAATGGAAGATATACCGATGGGATCGATACGGTTTTAATGCGTATCATGAACGCAAGGTACAGGACCTATCGGACACGGTAACGGACAGGCGGGATGCCTGTCTTTTTTGATCGGAAAGGAGGAATGCCATGAATGAATGGGAAAGACTGAGCAGGCAGGCGCAAGGCATTAAGCAAAGGTATCCTAAAGGGACAAAAGTCCGCCTGGGCTGCATGGATGGAGAAAAGGGAATGCCGCCCGGACTTTTAGGGACGGTATCTTTTGTGGATGACATCGGCCAGATCCATGTGAATTGGGAAAATGGAAGGTCACTGGCATTAAATACGGAAGTGGATAGTTTCCAAGTAGTAAGCCGGCCGAAGAAAGAACGGGGTGAACCTTCCCGGTAAGTAAAAGCGGCAAGTCAGAGTGGATTGTCTGGCTTGCCGCTTTGCCGTTTGTATGGTGGGCGGCGGCATTGATCGCAGATGCCATCATCCCCGGAGGGAACCTTTTTGAGATGATGGAAGCCCTGACGGAGAAGCTGAATCATCCCCTGGCACTGCACTATACGGAATATACCATGAAGTCCATCCTGATCTGCACCCTTTTGTATGCCTTTGGAATCGGCATCTATTATGCCAACCGGAGGAATTACCGCAGGGGGGAGGAACACGGGTCGGCCAAATGGGGGAATGCCGCGCAGTTGTGTAAAAAGTACCAGGAGAAGCCTTATGCCGACAATATCCTGTTTACACAAAATTTCCGCATGGGGCTTGACTGTTACCGCCATAAAAGGAACTTGAACGTCCTTGTCGTGGGCGGCAGCGGAGCGGGAAAATCCAGGACATACGCTTTACCGAATATACTCCAGGGGAATTGCTCTCTGGTAATTACAGATCCAAAAGGGGAACTTCTTAGGAAAACAGGCGGATTTTTGGAGAAGGCCGGATATGAGGTGAGGGTATTTGACCTGATCAATCCGGATACCTCTTTCGGTTATAATCCGTTTGAATATGTGAAGGATGATAAGGATGTGCTGAAACTCATCACAAACCTGATCCGGAATACGACACCCAAGGGGGCGCAGTCCTCGGATCCGTTTTGGGAGAAAAGCGAGACTGCGCTTCTTCAGGCACTCATGCTGTACCTTCTGCATGAAGCCCCGCCGGAGGAACAGAACTTTGCCATGATTATGGAGATGCTATCATCTGCCCAGGTAAAGGAAGATGATGAAGATTACGAGTCACCGCTGGATATCCTGTTTGAGCGTTTGGAAATGCGCGATCCGGAAAATATTGCCGTGAAACAATATCATATTTACAAACAGGCTGCAGGAAAGACAGCAAAGTCGATCCTGATTTCCGTAGGTGTCCGATTGGCGGCGTTTAACCTGCCGCAGATCGCAAATTTAACTTGCCATGATGAACTGGACCTTGCCAGCATGGGAGAAAAAAAGGTGGCGCTTTTCTGCTGTATCCCGGATGCGGATACATCCCTTAATTATCTGGTGGGCATGATCTATACCCAACTTTTCCAAACACTTTATTATGTGGCTGACCGCAAATACGGGGGCAGGCTGCCGATTCCGGTAAACTGCATCATGGATGAGTGGCCGAATGTTGCCCTGCCGGATGATTTTGAAAAAATTTTGAGTACCTGCCGTTCACGTTCGATTTTCTGCAGCATTATCGTGCAGAATATGAGCCAGATCAAGGCACTTTTTAAGGACTCCTGGGAGAGCCTGGTGGGTAACTGTGTGCGCCCAGAAGTCGCCAGCGCATTATAAATTCGGCGGCGTGGTATTTATGGAATACTGCCTTTAGCAAGCAGTAGGTAAAAGTATCAAGTGATGAAAAATCACAGCCTATTATTCTACAACTTATCCGAGAGGGGAAACCCGAAGGGGAGTGTAGCATGTTGTCGCTTTTGTCAATGGATAAAAGCCTGAATGATAAGGTACTAATCCTGTGTATCTGAAAATTCAAGAATAAAAATTCGTGTATGAGGTACAAAGCTAAACTGCCTGAACGATAGCCAGAGTGGGGGAATCCGCACTCCGCATACGAAAAGGATTGAAACGTATGCTATTCCATGTTGGTTTCATTTCGCAGTTATGAAAGCAAGCGATACTCATGGAAGGACAACCGCAAGACAGCGGGTAAATGGCGAAAGTCGGTGCCGACAACACGAAACGCTAATTCCATAAATACTAACTGGGGATGACCTAAACCTGGTAACGGGCATGGTCACACAGCTCCCATAGTAGTCTGAGACGTTAATGACGTTCACATGGCGAAGGGGAGCAGCTTATTTACTAATACGATATGAAAGGACGGTGCGAGAGACATTGAGAAATCCAATCCAAGTATTAAGTAGTTTGACGGAAAAGTCAAAGAATGAATCTTACAGGTTTCAAAGATTATATCGGAATCTGTACAATCCAGAGTTCTATTGGCTTGCATATAAAAACATATATGCAAACACAGGCAGTATGACTGCCGGTGCAGATGGAACTACTATTGATGGCATGAGTGACGAAAGAATCCAAAGGATTATTGAATCCATGCGAGATAAAAGTTACCTGCCAAAACCTGCACGCAGGGAATATATTGCTAAGAAAAACAGTAATAAAAAGCGTCCGTTGGGAATCCAGTCGGGCAATGACAAACTGGTGCAGGAAGTAGTGAAGATGATTTTAGAAAGCATTTATGAGCCTGTGTTTAAGAAAACATCTCATGGGTTCAGACCAAACAAAAGCTGTCAGACAGCATTATACCAGATACAGAAAACCTTTACGGGAACGAACTGGTTTGTTGAGGGCGATATACACGCCTGCTTCGACAGTTTTAATCACCACACAATCATCAGATTGCTGAGAAAACGTATTGATGATGAAATGTTTCTACAACTCATCTGGAAATTTCTAAAAGCAGGCTATATGGAGCAATGGACGTACAATCGGACATACAGCGGAGTACCGCAGGGTTCAGGTGTCAGTCCAGTGCTTGCAAATGTGTACCTTCACGAATTAGATAAATTTATGGAGGAATATGCACAGAAATATAACCGAGGAAAGAAGAAACAAATGAACTCCGACTACAAGAAAGTTGTCAAAAAGGCATCCTATTATAGATGTATGGGCAAAAAGAAGTGGGCGGATTTATCTCCAGAAGAACGCTGGGAACGCAATAAACATTTGAAAATGCTTGAAAAGCAAACACGACAGCTAACTCCGACCGAACCTTTGGATGAGACGTATAAACGGATTCAGTACACCCGATACGCTGATGATTTCATCATTGGAGTAATTGGGAGCAAAGCGGACGCAGAACAGATGAAAGCTGACGTCGGCAGATTTCTCAGGGAAGAACTGGATTTGGAAATGTCCGAAACCAAAACCAAAGTTACGCATACAGGAGACAGAGCCAGATTTTTAGGCTATGACATTACGGTATCCAGAAGTCAGGATTTAAAGAAATCCGCAGGAGGATACAAAATCAGAAGCAATGCAGGAGTGGTGAAATTACTTGTACCCAGAGAAAAATGGGTGGGAAAGTTACTGGAATATCATGCAATCAAAATCAAGATTAACGAAAACGGAAAAGAAAGATTTGTAGCCCTACACAGAGGAAAACTGGTAAATCAAAGCGATATAGAGATTCTGGCAAGATATAATGCGGAAGTTCGTGGACTTTACAACTATTATGCCATAGCAAATGATTCCTTCAAGATAGGCAGATTTGCCAATCTTATGAAGTACAGTATGTACAAGACATTTGCCTGTAAGTATAAAACAAATGTTCACGAAATCAAGCGCAGATATTGTGTTGGAGGTCTGTTTACAATCGCATACGATACCAGAGCAGGAAGGAAAATCACGACCTTTTACAGAGACGGGTTTAAGCGAAAAGAATCAGCTACGAAGTTTGACAATGTGAGCGAACTTCCGCAGTTCTCAAAATACGCTAAAACCAACACTCTGAAACAGAGAGTGGAACGCCATACCTGTGAACTTTGTGGAAAGGATTGCAGAAATCTGGAAATCCATCAAGTAAAGAAACTAAAAGACTTAAAGGGCAATGCGGAGTGGGTACTCCTTATGCGCAAAAGGAGACGGAAAACTCTTGTGGTATGCCCTGAATGTCATAAACTGATTCATTCTTAATACCGTAAATATAATAAGCGGAAAGCCGTATACATCGAGAGGTGTACGTGCGGTTTGGGAGGGAGGGGACGCAAGTCCTGCAAAGGATGAGCTGAACCTTACCTCATGATGAGCTGTTATACCTTGGCGGCAATGAAAAAGAGACGCATAAGTATATCTCGGAACTGCTTGGAAAGGAAACCATCGATACCAACACGTATGGGCAGACAAAAGGACGGTCAGGAAGTTACTCTACAAATTTCCAGCAAAGCGGAAGGGAACTTCTCATGCCGGATGAAGTGCGTATGCTGGATAACCAGTACGCGCTTTTATTTGTCCGTGGGGAACGCGCCATGAAGGACAAAAAATATGATTTGATGAAACACCCCAATATCAGGCTGACAGAGGACGGAGGGGCAGAAGCGTATGACTATGCGAAAGCGCCGCTGGCCCATGATACCTTTGCGTTTGATGCGGGCAGATATGAAGATTATGAGCTGCTCTCTGATGAGGACATCATCGGAGGGCAGTTTCCTATTTAAGAATGGAGGGATGCCGATGAAATGTAATTTATTGAACCAGATGAAACTGAAAAAGGGCTGCATGGAGGAAACTGGCAGACAGGAGGCAAAAAAAGAAACCTCATCCATGCCGATGAGCAGGGTGCAGAAGAAGCTGTTTGCTGTTTATTCTGTGCTGATGTTTATCGGGAATGTGTGTACGACTTACGCTTATGCGGCAGGGGATCCCCTGTCTGTTGTGAATAACCTGTCGACTTTCATTTTCTCCCTGATCCGGGCTATCGGCCTGATCCTGTTGGGCTTTGGTATCGTGCAGGTGGGCCTCAGCCTTAAGAGCCATGATCCAAGCCAGAGGGCGAACGGATTTTTGACACTGGCAGGCGGTATCATCATTACTTTCGCAAAAGAGATCCTTGACCTGATTATGGCGTAAGGATGCCAGCGGGCGGGCAGGAATACTGTCCGCCCCTTATCACACGAAGGAGGTGAGATAGGAAATGGAAAGCGATAACTGGATCGTGCAGAACCTGCAATCTGCATTAAATACCTGGAATGACAAATTAAATGAAATCTGGACACTGCTGACACAGGATCCGGAATCCTTTAAAGGCGGGGCTATCTGGAGCGTGATGACAAATATCAATGGCGCCTTGAAAGCCATCGCTTTGGGGCTTTTGGTTTTATTTTTTGCCATGGGGATCATTAAGACCTGCGGCAGTTTTACAGAAATGAAAAAGCCGGAGCATGTGCTGAAAGCATTCATCCGTTTTGCATTGGCTCAGGGAGCCGTGGTATACGGCATGGACTTGATGAAAGCACTCTTTTCTATCATACAGGGCATTGTCACAACGATTTTAGCCAATGCAAGTATGTCTGGCGGGACAGTGTCACAGTTGCCAGCGGAGATCGTGGAAAAGGTGGAATCCGTAGGCATGCTGGATTCTATTCCGCTTTGGATCGTAACGCTGCTTGGCAGCCTGCTGATCACGGTATTGTCTTTTATTATGATCCTGACCGTTTATGGACGGATGTTCAAGCTGTATATGTATACCGCCATTGCACCCATTCCCCTTTCGTCTTTTGCAGGGGAGCCGTCCCAATCGGTAGGGAAAAACTTCATCCGTTCCTATGCGGGAGTTTGTCTGGAGGGAGCGATCATTGCATTGGCCTGTATCATATTTTCAGTATTCACATCCAGCACACCTGCCGTGTCGGATACCAGCCTGTCGGCGGTGACGATTGTCTGGAATTATGTGGGCGAGCTGGTGTTTAATCTGCTGATCCTTGTAGGTGCGGTCAAAGCATCTGACCGGATCGTTAAGGAGATCATGGGATTGTAGGAGGATAAGGAAATGGATGAAATAAAAACATTGGGATTTGACTGGGAATTCGGGCATGAGGAATTGGCGCTTGAGGTGTCATCCTATGCAAACAACGGATGCCTCTATATCGGCCTTCATAACAAAACGGAAGAAGGCTTCGACCAATTTGGGAATCTGACAGTAAACCTGCCAATGAGCAGCATGATCCCGCCAGAACCCAATGAGGCATACATTGATCATTTTTTAAGCAAAGAGAATCTGAGATTTATTAAAAAGCATAAATTGGGTGTCGTTCTGCCGGAAATTGGATTCTCCGGTTACTGTGCCTATGCAAAAGTGGCTTTTGACATGGAGAGATTAAGGGAATTTGATCCAAAAGGAGTAGAAGGATATCTCCAGAGAAGAAAAGAGCAGGATGCTCCAAAGAAAGAAACGAAACCGAAGAAAAGAAAGCATGAACAGAAAGAAAGGTAGGAACGAATATGGAAGTGAAAATGAATAAGGAGATCCGGGATTACCAGGAATCTATGTTTTTTGGACTGAATTTCAGGCAGTGTGCATTTTCAGTGCTGGCAATCCTTGCGGCGGTGGCGATCTATTTTGGAACGAAAGGGCGTTTGCCCGATGAGATCCAGGGATGGCTGTGCATGCTTGGGGCCGCCCCGTTTGCCGCCTGTGGATTTTTCAAATATCACGGGATGACCGCAGAACAGTTTTTATGGGCATTTATAAAATCTGAAATCCTGTATCCGAAAAAGCTGAGTTTCCAACCGGAAAACCTTTACTATTCCTGCATGGAAGAAAGCATCCTTGCAGGGGAGCGTACCGGGGGTGACGGAACGGCCATCACCCGGAAGAAAGAGAATGTGGCGAAAAAGAAAAAGGTGAAGAAGAAAAAAGGAAAGGGGGGATGCCTTTGATTAAAACACTGAGTCAGGCATTAAAAATGGATAAAGAGCGGTTTCGGGTGCCAAAATCTGTCCAGCAGGCGGTTCCGATCCGCAGGATATGGCCGGACGGCATCTTTCAGGTGGGAAATAAATATTCAAAATCGTTCCGGTTTACGGATATCAATTATGCCATCGCAAGCAAAGCGGATAAAACGGAGATGTTCCTCGATTATTCGGAACTTTTGAATGCGCTGGATTCTGGTTCATCCGCCAAGATCACGCTGAATAACCGCAGGATCAATAAAGAGGAATTTGAGCATTCCCTGCTGATCCCGATGAAAGGGGATGGACTGGATCATTACCGCCAGGAATATAACGATATGCTATTGTCCAAAGTCAGCGGTACCAGCAACAGTATCTATCAGGAGCGGTACCTTACTGTCAGCATCCATAAAAAGAACGTGGATGAAGCGCGGACATACTTTGCGCGTGTGGGAACGGATATCGTAACCCATTTAGCAAAGCTGTCCTCGGTAGCAGAAGAACTGGACGCCGGGGAGCGGCTGCAGCTATTTCGTGATTTCTTTAAGACGGATGAGCCGTCTGCGTTTCCCTTTGACCTGAAAGCCTTTGCAAAGAAAGGGCATAGTTTTAAGGACTGGATCTGTCCTGAGAGCATGGAATTTCACAGCGACCACTTCCGGATCAATGGAAGATATGGGCGTGTGCTTTATATGCAGGATTACGCCAGTTATGTAAAAGACGATATGGTGTCAGAACTGTGTGATCTAAGCCGGGACCTGATGCTGTCTATTGACATTCTGCCAGTGCCGACCGATGAAGCGGTGCGTGAGATCCAGAACAAGCTGCTTGGTGTGGAAACCAATGTAACGAACTGGCAGAGGCGGCAGAATGCCAATAATAACTTCTCTGCGGTGGTTCCTTATGACATGGAGCTTCAGAGAAAAGAGACAAAAGAAATGCTGGAGGATCTGACGACCAGGGACCAGCGGATGATGTTCGGGCTTCTGACGATGGTACATATGGCAGAAACCAAAGAGCAGTTGGATTCCGATACGGAGACACTTTTTTCTGTGGCAAGAAAACATCTCTGCCAGCTTTCCACCTTGAAGTGGCAGCAAGTGGACGGGCTGGATACAGTGCTTCCCTATGGGCTCCGGAAGATTAATGCCCTGCGTACCCTGACAACGGAATCCACAGCGGTGCTGATCCCATTCCATACACAGGAGATCATGCAGCCTGGGGGTATCTATTATGGGCAGAATGCGGTCAGCAAAAATATGCTGGTGGCAGACCGCAGAAGGCTTCTGAATGGAAACTCATTCCGTCTTGGCGTCAGCGGATCCGGTAAGAGTTTTTCCGCAAAGGAAGAGATCGTGGACCTGGCACTGTCCACAGAGGACGATATCCTGATCCTGGATCCGGAGTCAGAGTTCGGTTCCCTTGTAGAAGCGTTAAACGGTGAAGTCATTAAAATCTCGGCTACATCGGATACCCATTTGAACGCCATGGATATGGATTCCGCATATGGAAATGACAAGAATCCGCTGATCGAGAAATCGGAATTCATCCTGTCCCTGTTCGAACAGCTCGTGGGTGCGGGTAATCTCTCAGCCAAAGAGAAATCCATCCTCGACCGCTGTACGGCAGATGTTTACCGGGATTATATCCGCAGCGGGTATCAGGGGCAGGTGCCGACATTAAAGGATCTTTACCGACAGTTGATGCTCCAGCCGGAGGAAGAAGCCAGAGGGCTGGCATTGTCCTCAGAATTATTTATTAACGGAAGTTTAAATACCTTTGCACAGCCGACCAATGTCAATACCAAAAACCGGATCATTGCGTATGACATCCGGGAGCTTGGCGAACAACTGATGCCTCTTGGCATGCTGGTCACTCTGGATTCCATTTTTAACCGTGTGATCCAGAACTGGAAGATGGGAAAGACAACCTGGATCTTTGCGGATGAGTTTTATCTGCTTTTCCGGTATGAGTACAGCGCCGACTTTTTCTATCGTCTGTATAAAAGAATCCGAAAGTATTCTGGCTTTGTGACCGGCCTGACGCAGAATGTGGAGGAACTCTTAAAATCTGATACCGCAAGGCTGATGTTAGCAAACAGTGAATTTTTGATCCTTTTGAATCAGGCAACGACTGACAGGGATGAACTGGCGAACCTTTTGAATATCTCGGATAACCAGTTATCGTATATCACGAATGTGGGCGCCGGCCATGGCCTGATCCGCTGTTCCGGCAATATCGTGCCATTTGAAAACAGCTTCCCGAAAAATACAGCGTTATACCGCTTGATGACGACCAAGCCAGGGGAGGCACAGGGGTTGAATCCATAAAAAAACATAAGGCGTTGATGCCAGGAAGGAGGAAGTATGGAGCAACAGGAAACAGCCAGCATCCGGTTTTATACAGCCGGATGCATGGAATTTGAAAACTATTCAGAGTGTTATGAGAATCTGACACTGGCACAGGCAGTGGATATCTATAAAAAAATACGGAAACGGAATGCCTGCAGCATCCCCGGCATTGGGTTTGAATTGCAGGATCCGGCAATCCCGGATTATTCAGGGATACACTGGCCGCTTTTAGTGGCAGATCAGATCGATAAGGAATCCATTGACATGATTCCGGCCTATGCGAACCATCCGCTGGTACAAAAAGCGGTAAAGGAACTGGAGGGCTATCTGCCGAAGATCCAGAAAGGGGCAAAGCACAGGAACACTCCAGAACGATAATCGGTTCCAGGATATGCGGATGGGAGGTGAGATATGAAGGATATCAAAACAAGAGAGCATGACCGGAAACCGAAGGTTTTGGAAAAGGCTTCCCGTATGCCAAAAGAGCTGGCGAAAGAAGCCGGGCTTGCGGCTAAGGAAAAATCTCTCCAGGGATCCAGAGTATCCGACGCAGCGGACCATCCGGATTCCCCGACCGGGTATGCTGGTGATAAAGTGGAAAGCGTACTGAAAAGAGGGGCAAAGGAAAGCGGCCGGACAGCCACAAAGGTTTCTTATGCCGCCGGAAAACAGGCAGCCCAAAAGACCTATCAGAATCTGCAAAAACGTACTGGAGCAGAAAGGGCGAAGAAAGGGATGGATGCGCATTCCGGGCAGGGACCGGAAGATGCCGTGGAAAAGGGACGGGTGCGTACAAAAGAAAGAGCCAGAAAAGATGCGGCCAGGAAAAAGGTACAGAACCAGTCTTTGGAGCATCAGGCAGAGAAAAATACCATGATCCAGGATTCCGGCAGAACGGGCAGAGGCCAGACCATCCGTACCAGGGAAAATGCCAGACGCACCGTGCGGGAACAGGCATCCAGGCAGCCACCAAAAGTAAAGTCAGCAGACAGGCTGTCGGTGAAGAAAGCACCCCGGATCATAAAGCCTCAGACCGTGCCGGGAAGTACCATGCAAAAGATATCATCTGCACAGAGAAAGGCACAGGCGGCCAAGGCTGCAAAGCGGACTGCCATCCATAATATGCAGCAGGGCGCAAGACGGGCAGAACAGGCGGCATCCGCAGTGGTGCGGTTCAAACGTGCGGTGGAGGCCGCGGTAAAAGCCGTCCGGAATGGGCTTGTCGCATTGGCGGCCGGAGCTGGTTCCATGTTCATTGTACTGATCCTGATTGTTGGCGTCATTGGCGGTGTCTTTGCCTACAGTTCTTCACAGAGCAGTGCATCTTTAAGTGAGCAGGTACTGGCCTATACGGCAACGATCCAAAAGTATGCCAGCCAATATGGTATCCCGGAATATGTCCCTGTGATCCAGGCGATCATGATGCAGGAATCCGGAGGGAATGGAACGGATCCGATGCAGTCCAGTGAATGTCCTTACAATACACGGTATCCAAACAGCCCCGGAGCCATTGCAGATCCGGAATATTCCATAGAGGTTGGAGTGCAATATTATGCAGACTGTGTCCGGGAGGCTGGATGCACCAGCCCGCAGGACATGGACAAGCTGAAACTGTCGCTGCAGGGATATAACTATGGAAACGGGTACATATCATGGGCGGTAAGAAATTACGGGGGATATAGTGAAGCCAATGCACTGCTGTTTTCCCAACAGCAGGCAGCCTCCCATGGATGGGCAAGGTATGGGGATCCGGAGTACGTTCCCCATGTGCTTCGCTATTATTCCGGAGGAAATCCGTTTGCAGCCCTGTTCGGAAACGAGCAGATCGTATCTGTAGCACTGACGCAGTTAGGGAATGTAGGTGGAGACAAGTTCTGGTCGTGGTATGGATTTGACAGTCATGTCAGTTGGTGCGCCTGCTTTGTTTCATGGTGTGCGGATCAGAGCGGCCTCATAGAGAGCGGTGCTGTTCCAAGATTTTCTCTCTGTACAGATGGAGTAGACTGGTTCCAGGGAAAAGGAAAATGGCAGGCTGCAGGAAGCAGCCCAACCGCAGGGATGATTATTTTCTTTGACTGGGATGGAGATGGCAAGTCCGACCATGTAGGTATTGTAGAAAAAAGCGAGGGCGGCAGAGTCTATACGGTGGAAGGAAATTCCGGAAATGCCGTAAAGCAGAACAACTATGATCTTAATTATTCTTGTATCATGGGATATGGGGTAGTGTCATATTAAACGGCAATATATAGGCAAGAATTAAAAACAAGGGGGAGACATGGCACTTTGCACGAACAGCAAGGTGTCATGTCTCTACAACATTCTCACTATTTATATAGATAGGTATAGACATACTCTCTTACTGGCTTGCGTACCATAAATTGATACAATGCACCCTTGAGGGTATTTGGGTTCAAATTTAACGATTACCCATACTCAAAAAACGATAGGGTGCATTTGCCACAGATTTATGGTATTCTATAGTAAAACACAGTGTTAAAATATGATTTCCTTGAAAGGTGGGTATTGATTATGAGCAAGGTATTAGTAGCGTATTTCAGTGCCAGCGGCGTAACAGCGAAACTGGCGAAGCGGCTTGCAGAGGCTATCGGAGCAGATTTACATGAGATTCAGCCGGAGGTTCCATATACGGATGCGGATCTGGACTGGATGAATAAAAAGAGCCGAAGCAGTGTGGAAATGAATGATAAATCATTCCGGCCTGCCGTTGCAAATAAAGTGGAGAACATGGAGCAGTATTCCGTGATTTTCACAGCATTCCCTATCTGGTGGTACGTCGCTCCGACTATTGTGAACACGTTTCTGGAGCAATATGAACTGACTGGAAAGACGATTATTCCACTGGCAACTTCGGGCAGCAGCGGTATGGGGAACACAAACAAGGAACTGGCGGTTTCCTGTCCGGGAGCGGAATTAAAGGAAGGAAAGCGATTCCCTGCGGATGCAAGTGCGGAAGAACTGAAAGCATGGGCAGAAGGGTTCGGGATTTAAAGAAAAGACCGATAAACTTATCAATATAGACCCATAAAGTTATCTCTCATGACAACGAATAATAAGAAATCTATGGTAACATCCTACCCGTAGTGGTAAATTATTCTACAGGAAAGGGTGCGAAGCATGGAAAACGAAATATATGAAAAAGACTACGGAGAGGAATTCAGGGAGCGAAGCGATAAGTCAGAGGGAAAGGATTTTCTGGACACATTGATGGAGGTTGGATTCTTTCAGAAGTACCAGGAAGAAATGGATAAAATCCCAAAGCGTGTGGTTCCCAAAGAAAAAGCAGATTATGAATACCTGCTTGGCGAGTGTGATGCTTACGTCCGGCAGTTCGGAGGAAGAATCCGGGGCGAGGTAGATTATCAGAAATGGCAGGCGACCATTGATCTGTACCTGGAGCATTTTGAGTTTTGTGATCGGGAGGCGCTGACGCTGCTAAAGGAGATCGCAGACCGGGCGGAAAATGTGACGTTTTCAATGAAAGATGGATTGATTCGGATGTCGGTGTTTATTGGGTATTTTGATGAAGTGTATTAAAGGGAAAGTGTATTAGGGTGTGAGGGCATCTGTCAGTGACTGGCGGATGTTTTTTCTCACAGATATGGTATGTTGTTAGCAGTATATCAACTTGGAGGTACGGAGCATGGAGGATCAGCAGAATACATTGACTTATGAAATCATCAAAGCGGCAGTTGCCGGGGAAAAATGGGCAACGGAAAAGATTATGGCATATTACGATGATTATATGACAGAGCTTGCCACAGTGAAAGAAAAGCAGCCGGACGGCAGTGTAAAGAGTTACGTGGATGAGGATTTAAAGCAGGAGATAGCTCTGAAACTGCTGGAGGAGATACCGAACTTTCCGATGGAGGAAGCGGAAAGGATAGTAGGAGATGAAGAAGAACCTGATGAGGGAATATAACATTAGTGTATAATGGTGTCTGATTTCACGAAGTATCGGGCTTGAAAACGGTTCGAGGGTACATTATGTGGTAGAAAAGCCCGAAATAAGCCCTATATGTGGGAAAAAACCGGCTCATGCAGAAATCAGAGTACATAAAATTTGTGTGTTTCTTGGACGAATGGTTCATACTCATGGAAGAATAAAAGGGTGGGGTAAACTTCTGAAAAAGAAGCCCCCACCTTTTCGCATAACTAAGAGGGTGTCAGAACTTTTCCGCAAAACAGAAAATTCGGTTGTACCTTTTCGCAAAAGAGGATTTGTGCTGAAAAAACTCCCCTGAAATAGCTCAAGTGAGCTGATTTTGGGGGAGTTTAAATACGGATCATTTTAATGGTAAAGATATTTTGATGATTAGCCCGTGAGGGGAGTTTTTCAAAAAATGAAGTTTCCCATGATGGGCTTTTACAATCTGCCGTACAATTTTATGCCCCAGGCCGTGATCTGCACCGTTGTTTTCCTCTTGGGTGCTGGATATGGACACGCCACTATTCAGCAATGCCATACGTGAGTCGTTTATTCCACATCCTGTATCACGGATTTCAAAATAACAACTGTCAACATCCACTCCAACACAAAGTGTAATCTTACACCCATTGGGGTTGTGTACGATGCTATTGCCTATGAGGTTGCTTAACATCCGGTAAAGCAAGGAATCATCACCATTTAGAAAAACGGGCTTGTCTGGGCTATCCTCTATTATTTCAATTTCATATTGTTCCGGCAACTCATTCAAAAATTCGCTTGCAACCTGCCGGGTTAATTCTACGGCATTGATCGTTTTTTTCTTTAAGGCATACATGGAGTATTCCAGTTTAGTAGTTAAATTCAGGTCTGTAATAAGTGCCCTCAGTTTTTCACTTTTTTGCCGTATAGCCGTTGCCTGTTTCCGCGTGGAAAGAGGTAAGCTGGAATTATCTTCGATTTCACAGGCATAACCAAATATAATAGAAAGCGGTGTGCGAATATCATGGGAAATTCCCCGTATCCATTCAGCGCGGGTGTTGTCTTTTTTAATCAGATATTCGCCAGCACGATTTAGTCCAGCGTTTATTTCAGCCAATTCGCCCTTTTCTTCCAAATGGAACTCTTTCCCCTGTGAAAGCGATTGAATACCGTTTAAGATAGGTTCCATTGATTTTTCTACCCGATGTGCGTTGCGTACAAACAAATAAACCATTAAGAGAATATTGATAATGAACGCAATGCCAATCCCGATACATAGCGGCCATACATAAGCCGTATTTGTTGAAATGTAGTGATTGAGAACACTTCCGGGGACAAAACCGATTACCAATAGCCCGTCAGACCGTTTCCAGATATTCACAGGATAATCGTCCAGATACCAACGGCTGAACATGGCTATATCTGTTGCGGTGTATGATCGCGGTAATTCTTCCGGCAGGCCATCTTCCCATATAACGGTGCCGTCATCATTTAGGATCATAGCCCAGGCATCGGCATGGTGTAATATTTCAAGGGCCTGCGTATCCGCGCTTAGTTTTCCGTCCTCAACAACAATATGGTTGGAAAAATCTTCGATTGGGAAATTGGAATCTGCGACACCATTGAGATATGCAATAATGAAGAACATCCCCACCAATAGCAAATTAACGGCAAAAAAGAGGGCTATGATTCCGATGGTAGAAAATATATAGCGGCGAAAAAAACGTTCTACGGCATTCATCATTTCGCCCCCTTAATATTAAGCCGATAACCCACACCCTTAATTGTTACAAGCGAAACTGGCTTTGAAGGATTTTCTTCAATCTTTTCCCGCAGATGGCGGATATGAGTGGATAGTGTGCTTTCATATCCCTGCCAGAATTCACCACATACTGCTCCACACAAGGAACCTGTTGTTACAATACGCCCTGCATTTTCAGCAAGTTTTTCTAATAGCGTTAATTCCTTTCCTGTTAGTGGGAATTGATTTTCGCCGCGCTGGACGTCGGCCTTTTCAAGATCAACCACAGCAGCCTCTAAATATATTTTTCGTTCTTTCTGTGGATATGTCCGGTTCAGAATTACCTGTACTCGTAGTAACAGTTCTTTTGGGTGAAACGGTTTTACCAGATAATCATCAGCTCCAACTTCTAATCCTGCTACTCGATCTTCAGCCTCACCACGGGCTGTCAGCAGGAGAACCGGAATATTACTTGTTTCCCGTACCTCTCTTAGCACGGACAATCCATCAATCCCTGGCATCATTATGTCAAGAATTATCATATCTGGCTGCCGTTCTTTCCATATCTTTAATGCTTCTGTGCCTGAAGATGCAGTTAAAATATTAAAAAAACCGGCACGTTCAAAAATAGACTGTATCATTTCCAATAAATCAATTTCATCATCCACAACAAGGATTACTTTGTCATTCATGTGACACCTCCTCGTGCTTATTATAACTCAAGAAACCGTTCCTGACTATTTTATTACCAAAATCTCAGAGAAAAATCAGAGTTGCCTCAGAGTTATCTCAAAGTTGATATGCTATGCTGAATGTGAAAACAAAAGGAGGCATACGAACATGAGCGAATATATTATTGAAACTCACAATCTGACAAAAAGATACGGAAACCAGGTGAGCGTTTCCAATTTGAATATTCATGTAAAGCAAGGCAGGATTTATGGCCTGCTGGGACGCAACGGTGCGGGCAAGACCACCACCATGAGAATGTTGTTGGGATTAACAGCCCCTACCTCCGGCGAAGTTAAAATTTTCGGACGACCTATGCAGGGTAACGAAAACAAAATTCTTCCTCGTATTGGATGTTTGATTGAATCGCCTGGTTTCTATCCGAACCTGACCGCAACGGAGAACTTGAGAATTTTTGCGGAGCTGCGGGGAATTAACAAGCCGAATTATATCAAGGACGCATTGGAACTTGTCAATTTACCATACCGGGATAAAAAGCTCTTTTCTGAATACTCCCTCGGCATGAAGCAGCGGCTTGCAATCGCACTGGCTGTCATGCATGAACCGGAAGTACTCATACTGGATGAGCCGATCAACGGCCTTGATCCTATCGGCATTGCGGAAGTACGGTCGTTTATCCGGGAGCTGTGTGATGCCAGAGGTAAGACAATTCTGATATCCAGCCATATCCTTTCAGAAATTTCTCTACTGGCAGATGACATTGGAATTATTGACCGTGGTGTTTTGCTGGAAGAAGAAAGTCTGAAAGAATTGGAGGCAAAGAACGCAAAGTTTGTTCACTTCATCGTTTCGGATGCAAGTAAGGCTGCACAGATTATCAGCAAGCTGTTCCAAACTAGAAATATGCAGATTGCTGATAGTTACAATCTGTATCTGTATGATACAACTTTGCCAGTAGCAAAGATTAACCGCGCCCTTATGGAGAATGGTATTGACATTAAGGAAGCGCATCTCTGTGAGGACACTTTGGAGGATTACTTCAAAAAGATTACAGGGGGTGAGGGGATTGCTTAAACTGATTAAATGCGAATTTTGGAAGCTAAAGCGCAAACATTTTGTGTCTTTTGTGGTTTTCGCAGCCCTGCTTTTCCCTATTCCCTTTACAGCACTGGTATTAGCCGGGAGTGTCGGAAATTTTACGGGATTTGATGCTGTTTTTGGACTGCTCGTAACATTGGGAGAGCCTGTCATGCTGCCTATCGTTTTAGGAATTGTGGCGGCCATGCTGTTTTTTATGGAGCGTGATAACGATACATTAAAAAATTTACACACAATTCCTGTTTTCCCAGTGAAAATTGCGAGTGCTAAAATTGCCGTTCTTTTTATTTTGGGTTTGATTTACTCATTGGCAACTCTGCTGTCTTCTATGGCCGGAGGACTAATGGCTGGGAGCGAATTAGTAAACATTGGTGAGAAGATATGGATTTCTGTTGTTACCAGCGTGTTATATACAGCCAGCACATTGCCAGTTGTCATTATAATCGTTGGGCTTAACCGTTCTTATATCTTTTCAATTATATTGACATTCTTTTACACCATGTTTGATTATATGCTGGCGTATGGAGGGCAATTTGCATCGGAAGAACCAGCCATGAAGCTGATATCCAACATATTCCCTGCACCCACTATTTACCGTTGGCAGGCAGCACAATTTGTTTCACCGGACTCCCCGGCATATTCAGTCATAGAGCCATATTTCCTGCCGCTATGGATGGTTGTCCTGATTGTGTTTATCATCGGTGCAATATCTTATCTGGCTATCATAAAGATTTACAGCAAGCATGAAAGTTGAGGTGAAAGTAATGCTAAAAATCGCAAAAACAGAGTTTTATAAATTAAAGAGGTATTCTGTTGTCTGGATCGGTGTTGCCACGATGCTAACGGTTGTTCTGCTTACCCGCTTTATGGCAACTGCATCGGATGGGGCGGTTCATACCCTTGAATATTTTTCAAACAGTGTGATCTGGAATAACTTTAGTCTGATTTTTCCGGCGACTATTACCCTGATTGCTGGTTATATCATCGAAAGAGAACGTGTAGACGACACGTTAAAAAACATTTTGACAATTCCGATACCGTTTCGGAAATTGCTGGCGGGCAAATTGATTGCCGTTGGCGGATTGGCGATTATTCTGGCCGCCATCGAATTTGTTTTTACCATGATTATATTTTTTATAAGCCGCTTTCCGGGCTTCTCTTTTGCAGGGATGATACTGGCCCTTGTTAGGATGATTGGAATGAACCTCTTTGTGTATGTGGCTGTTCTTCCGATTATTGTATTTACTGGGCAGCGCGCAGGCAGCTTTATGGCGGGGGTTGGATTTTCTTTCTTTTATGGATTTGTAGGAACATTTGCATCTGGTCATGGTCTTGGTAATATCTATCCCGTTACTGCGGGATTAGGGCTTATTAATTACCAGGGTGGTGAAACGGCTGCCTACAATATATTTTTAAGCACTGGAATACTGCTGCTTATGTTTACTATAAGTACTGTTATGCTTTTATTTGCTGAAAATAAAGCATCTATAACAAAAACAAATCAAAAGGTCAAAAAAACCGCTAAAAATAAGCGGTAAAATTAAGGAGGGCTAATATGAAATCGAAAAAATTGTGGCTTGGTATTGGTGCAGTAGTCTTAATCGTGCTGTGTATGGGTGTAGCATTCCTGGCTACGCAGGGAAAAACCGACTACTATACGCAGATCGATAATCGTTGGGTAACAGAAATTGATCCACATGGTACCATGAACTACGAATACAATCTGGATGCCTACGATGAAACCGGAAAAGAACGGGATATTACATTTGAAACAAGTAAAGTCCTGACCGATGGTGCGTATCTTTGCCTGAAAGTGGCACCGATTCGTGGTGTAGTAACCTGGGCAGAGGTACAGTATGATGAACTTCCGGAAGCAGTACAAGCTGTATATTCAAAGTAGTAATTTACAAGGAGAACGAAATTGAAGAAAATACTTATTGTGGACGATAATATGGATTTTTTGCGGATATTGTCATCCGCTTTGCAAAAGCGATTCCAAACCTATGAGTCTATGGGTGTGGCTGATGCCTTGAAAATTCTTGAGTCTGTTACTGTTGATGCAGTATGTTCTGATTTTAATATGAGGGACGGCACAGGGCTGGAGCTTCTTATAAAATTACGCCAGAAGGGTGTGAAAGTTCCATTTTTACTTATGTCTGGCGATGATGATACTCGTCTAAGAAATGAGGCACAAGCCTGTGGAGCGGTGTTTTGCTGTAAAACGGACTATGACCTGATTGCCAGAATTAACGAAATGGTAGGTTGATCTGGCATCTTACAGCAGTAAACTGTTAGTGAAGGAGTTGAAAATGAACAATCTTATAATTGAAACAAGTAATTTGTGTAAATGTTATGGAGTGAACATGGTAGTAAGTCATGTAAATATTCATGTTCAAAAAGGGAGCATTTATGGATTGCTTGGACGAAATGGTGCAGGCAAAACATCAATAATGAAAATGATGTTGGGGTTGACTCCAATAACAGATGGAAACATTACGATGTTTGGAATGCAATTTCCTGCAAATAAGGCAGAAATTTTGCGAAGGGTTGGAGTAATGATTGAAACACCGGGATTTTATCCTAACCTGACAGCTACGGAAAATTTGCAGATTCTTTCAAGTTTGCGTGATGTCACAGACAAGAATGCCATTCAGAAAAGTTTGGAATTGGTTGGTTTGCCATACAAGGATAAGAAAATGTTCTCCGAATATTCGCTTGGTATGAAGCAACGGCTTGGCATTGCAGCGTCTATAGTACATGATCCTGAACTTTTAATACTCGATGAACCCACAAACGGCCTTGACCCTATCGGAATTGCAGAAATGCGTTCTTTCATTCGGGAACTGTGCAGTACCAAAGGAAAAACAGTTTTGATTTCCAGTCATATTCTTTCTGAAATTGCTATGCTGGCCGATGATGTTGGCATCATAGACCGCGGTGTACTGCTGGAAGAAGAAAGTTTGAAAGAACTGGAAAAAAAGAATACAAAGTATGTTCAGTTTTTCGTATCGGATGCTGGAAAGGCTGCACAAATCATTGATGGTGCATTTAAAATAAAAAGCATGAAAATTGTGGACAAAAACACTCTTTATCTGTATGATATGTCGTTTCCAGTGGCAATGATTAACCGTACTCTTGTTGAAGCTGGCATTGATGTAAGCGAAGCGCATCTCTGTGAAAATACATTGGAGGATTACTTTAAGAAGATAACAGGAGGTGAGGGGATTGCTTAAAGTCTATTTAAACGAATTACGAAAAGTAAAGAGACAGAAAACAGTGCGAATGATCATGTTGGTTGGCGTACTTATGCCTACGTTTTCTTTTGCACTTTGTTTGCATAATGGATATCGTTTCCGCAACCTTGTAGGAATGAATATTTTATTAGGTAATTTCCTTGTTGCCCCTTTTTTGTTTTCCATTATTCTGGTAATGCTTTTTTCGATGGAGGAACAGAACGATACTTTGAAAACAATACTTGTGACTGCCGTACCAAAGTCCAAAATTCTTCTGTCAAAGATTGAAGTAGCATTTACGTTTGTGCTGATTTTTTCAATCATAAACTGTCTATATACATTCGCAGGCGGCATATTTTTGGGAATGTCGTCTGCCTTTGTATTAAAAGCATTGAAAGCACTTTTTATTACTGTAATAGCTGCCGTTTGTGGAACAGCGCCAGTATTGTTGGTAATTGTTGTGTTCCATAAAAAGCATCTTATTGCGTTGATTTTAGCAAATTGCTTTGTGCTTATAGATTTCCTCTTTGTTTGGCAGTTGACAATGCTTAATTGTCTAAAATTGCATCTGCCTATTTGCATTGCGTACCGTATTACCTATCCATTGTCGATTGTTGAATATACTCCAAACTTACAATATGGTTTGGATGCTTTATACTATCCGGCATTTAGGGGAGAGTTGCTTCTGGTCATTGTAGTATGTATTTCAATGCTTGGAGGCATTTTAATTTATAATGGTCAGGAGGTGTAGCGAATGAAAAAACTCTATCTGGCGGAAATTTGCAAGATTAAAAGAATGAAAATGACATATGTTGCATATATCGGCATTTTGTTTAGCATGATTATTTCTTCTGTTCAATTACTTGGGCGGGTACAGGATGCAACTTTTGAACAGTTAGCAAGTATGTTTACATACAATAATGTATTGTTGGTTTTGCCTTTTTGTCTATCTCTTATTGGTGGATATATCATTGATAGAGAGTATACTCAGAACACGCAAAAGAATTTATTTACAATACCTGTTCGTTGGAGCCGTGTGATTAAAGCGAAAGTTTTAGTTGCGTTTAGTCTTTCGATATGGATAGGGCTGTTTTCGAACATTGTTTTGATACTGACTGGTATGGTTATGAATTGCTCACAAATAGCAATTACAGATATTTGGAAGATTGTCATTTCAAACTTTATTTCGCCTGTTTGTGTCCTTGTTGGAACCCTCCCTATTATCCTATGGTTTTCAAAAGCAAAGGGGAAGTATTTGTGGGGTGCCACATTATCATTGTTGCTTGGTGTATCAGGTGTTTTTGTTGCCAATGGAAGGGCTGTAAATTGGCACCCTATAACATACTGCTTTTCATTTATACAATGCGATTCAATATATACTACTGTGCTGAAGATACCATTTTCTTGCCTTGCAATAGTGCTTTATTTACTTCTGTCCGTCATTATTTATGTGTTCATGTATAGGAAGCAAGAATACCCTGTTTCATGAAGAAAATGCACTAGAGGAAACCATGCATATAAAAATGAAGTGATATGCAAGCAGGAATGGGGTGAATGAAATGGTAAATGTTTTAATGATTGAAGCAGATAAATCTCTCCTTCAAGATGTAGTGAAATATCTTTCTGATAATGTACAGTGTCAAGTTACAAAACTATCAGTACCAGGAGAGCAAAGAAACATCCTCACCTTCCCCAATCTGGAAATCCGCATTAACGAACAGATTGTCTACCACAATGGCATTCCCGTTCCACTCACCCACCATGAGTTCTTTACCTTATTCTACCTAGTCCAACACCCATCCTGGGTTCTTAGTAAAGAGCAGATCTACGAAGCGGTCTGGAAAGCGGACCCGGAGCATTGCGGGGCGGCAGTGGCGAATGTGGTGTATTCCCTTAGACGGAAGATCGGAGATGGGTACATAGAAACTGTGGTTGGGAGCGGGTATAGGTTTGTGGGGGAAGAATAGAGTCATAATTAGTTTGACTATCCTGGAAATTATGGTATATTAAGCTAAAGAATTTGGATATGTGAGGCAAATAGAATGAATTTTAGATTAGCTGTTATGCAAGATTTACCACGGCTTAAGGCTATGTATGAGGATATAATTCAGAATATGAATAACAATCAAATACAGATATGGGATGACATATATCCGTGTGAGTTTTTTGATGAGGATATTAAAAATAACCGCCTTTATGTTCTGTACAGTAATGAAGAACTTATTTCGGCATTTGTCTTGTGTGATACAAATTTAGGCGAAAAATCTGTAGAATGGCAAGATAATCAGCGTAAATCTTTGTATTTAGACCGACTGGGAGTAAATGTAAATTATTCAAGAATGGGAATAGGCAGTCTGATGCTTGATAAAGCAAAAGAAGTTGCCCAAAATTGTGGTGCTGAGTATTTGAGGCTTTTCGTTGTGGATATAAATGTGCCTGCCATTCACTTGTATATTAAGAATGGTTTTATAAGAGCAAATGGTATTTATGATGAAGTTATAGATAAAGATTTGGTTTTACATGAATATGGATTTGAAGCAGCACTTTGACTGTAGTGGATTCAGCCTATCAATCGAAAAAATTGATTAACTCATGTTGCTACAGATTAATACCGAATAAGCAATTTGAATTTTGAGGTGTGAAATGATACGTTTAATGGAGATAGGCGATCTTGACATTGTGGGAGAGATTGTTAATGGTGATTGGAAAAATATATACAGTTCTTATATAAATCCGGATTTGTTGTCCCTCGAAGGCTGTAAAAAAAGAAAAAAGGAAATTGAGGCAGAGTTGCTTTCTGGCAGTCTGGCAAATTATATTTATGAAGATGATGGAATTGTAAAAGCGCTGTTGACGTTTGGACAAACTGCTGATTCTGATAAAAGTGGTGCTTTTGAAATCTGGCGTATTTATGTTTCGCAGGATTTTCAGGGAGTGGGAATTGGAAAAAGCCTGCTTACATTTGCAGAAAAACAGGCAATGTTATCTGGTTTTCAAGAAATTATTATTTGGGCATTTAAGGAGAATTTCAAGGCAGTTTCATTTTATAAGCACAATGGATATGTAGAAGATAAAGTAATGAACTTAGGAGATCCTTACTGTGCAGAAGGTGTACGGTTTTGCAAAAGGCTGGAAAAGAGTTGATGTACAAGACAGTAAGCGCCCCGGAGCATTGCGGGGCGGCGAATGTGGTGTATTCGCTTAGACGGAAGATCGGAGAGGGGTATGTAGAAACGGTGGTTGGAAGCGGGTATCGGTTTGTGGGATGAGAAAAAAGTTAAGTGTCGATGGCAATGAGCGTTTGTGCGCTGTTGCTGTCGGCACTTTTGTATCTATTGACGATGATCGAGTTGAGAAAACCCGATTTTAGAGGTAAAATAAGCTGTAGCGAATCTGTGTCCATAGGACAATGAAAGGTTCTAAAGAGAAACGCATGACTTTTCCTCAGTTGAAAATGACTGATTGAAATAAGAAACTGATAAAGGAGCAATACATTATGAAAAGAATTTTATTGGTTGAGGATGACTTAAGCCTGATAAATGGACTGTCCTTTGCCGTAAAAAAGCAGGGGTATCAGCTTGATGTTGCACACACCAGCAGTGAGGCAGACAGCTTATGGGAAGCAGGAAGATATGATCTGGTGATCCTGGATGTTACCCTGCCGGATGGTTCAGGATTTGATATATGCAGAAATATACGAAAGACTTCAAAAGTTCCGATTATGTTTCTGACTGCTATGGATGAAGAAACGGATATTATCATGGGGCTTGATATCGGCGGAGATGATTATATTACTAAACCGTTCAAGCTGGCGATTTTTATGTCCAGAATCAATGCGCTGCTCCGTAGGAGCGATAACTTTAACCAGGCAGATACGGAACTGAACTCAAATGGTATCCGTGTCGAGCTTCTAAAAGGAGAAGTGTATAAAAACAATGAACAGGTGGAATTAACTGCAAACGAGTATAAGCTCTTGCGCCTGTTTATGGAAAATCCGGATACGGTTCTTTCGCCGGAACAGATTTTGAGCCATCTTTGGGACTGTGATGAAAACTATATAGACAATAATTCCCTTACGGTGTATATCCGCAGGCTGCGGACAAAAATCGAGGATGATCCGGCAAATCCTCAAAGAATTATTACAGTACGCCGTATGGGATATAAGTGGAATACGGCTGAGTGAGGTACCTTATGAAAATACTGGCAAACAGAAAAATTAAAGCCTTATTTTGCAAGATAGTGGCGTGTATACTGGTGTTTGCTCTGATTTCTGTATCATTCATAGTCTTTGGGGTGCATGATGCAGCACTTTATATTTTATTATGCGCTCTGGCTATGGATATTGTAATCCTGATTGCCTGCTATGGGTATTTTAAGAACCAGAATAGAATTATGGAAGATGCAGTGGAGCAGATTACAGAATACATTTCCGGCAACCGTGAAGCGAGGATTGCCTGCGCTGAGGAAGGAGAACTGTACAGACTGTTTCATGAAGTAAATTCTCTGGTGGCTATCTTAAATGCAAATGCAGAAAATGAGAGAAGATCAAAACAGTTCCTGAAAAATACCATATCTGATATTTCTCATCAGTTAAAAACGCCTCTTGCGGCGCTAAATATTTATAACGGACTTTTGCAGGGGGAAACCGAAGAATTACCGGAGCTTCAGGAATTTACAACTCTGTCAGAAAAAGAACTGGATAGGATTGAAACGCTGGTACAGAACCTGTTGAAGATTACAAAGCTGGATGCGGGTTCCATTGTGTTTGAGAAAACCTCTGAGAATGTGGCAGACATATTGGGAGAGGTCGAGCTGCATTTTGCATACCGTGCAAAGCAGGAGCAGAAAGAACTGGTTCTGTCCGGGGACGACCACATTTCACTGTTTTGTGACCATGACTGGATGATAGAGGCAATAGAGAACATTGTAAAAAATGCCTTTGACCATACAGAACAGGGAAAATTTATCCGAATTGAGTGGAAACAATCCGCATCTATGGTTCAGATTATCATAAAGGATAATGGAAACGGCATTCATCCAGAAGATTTGCATCATATTTTCAAAAGATTTTATCGGAGTCGATTTTCCAAAGATAAGCAGGGCATAGGTCTTGGCCTGCCGCTTGCGAAGATGATCATCGAGGCCCACAGAGGTACAATAGAAGTGGACAGTGAATTGGGAATCGGCACTACATTCACACTGAATTTCTTGAATCCTACAAAATTGTAGGCTGATTGTCATGTTACTGTAGGGTATGGATGATATGCTTTAAAAGAATTCAGAAGAAAGAGGTGCTTATAATATGGATTTATTAGAAGTAAGATCAATTTCCAAAACCTACGGCAGTGGTGAAACAGCCGTACACGCATTAAAGGATGTCAGCTTCTCCGTACCGAAAGGGGAATTTGTGGCGATTGTCGGTGAATCCGGCTCTGGCAAAACCACCCTTCTCAATATGCTTGGTGCGCTTGACACGCCGACCTCCGGCAAAGTGCTGATCGATGGCAAAGACACTTTTTCCATGAAGGAGAGAGAGCTTACCGTTTTCAGACGCCGGAATATCGGCTTTATCTTCCAAGCGTTTAATCTGATCCCGGAACTGACGGTTGAGCAGAACATGATCTTCCCTGTCCTGTTGGATTACCAGAAGCCCAACAAAAAGTATCTGGAGGAACTGTTGTCGGTACTTAACCTGCAGGAGCGGCGCAACCATCTGCCAAGTCAGTTGTCCGGTGGTCAGCAGCAAAGAGTAGCAATCGGACGCGCTCTGATGACGCGGCCGTCCCTGATTCTTGCTGATGAGCCGACCGGAAATCTGGATTCTCAAAACAGTAGCGAGGTCATTGCTCTGCTGAGAGAGACATCCCAAAAGTATGAGCAGACTATCATCATGATTACGCATAACCGGAGTATCGCACAGACCGCAGACCGGGTTTTGAATGTATCGGACGGTGTGTTGACCGATTTGGGGAGGTGCCGCGAATGAGAAGCTATCTTAGCCTTATCCCGATTTCAGCAAAGGTGCGTAGGCGGCAGAACCGTATGACACTTCTATGTATTATTTTTGCTGTATTCATGGTAACAGCTGTGTTTAGTATGGCTGAAATGGGGGCAAAGATGGAACAAGCCAGATTAGCAGCAAAGCATGACGGCTTTTCGTTTCAAAATTTGTTTGACAGCCAAATGGGGCAAACCCTTTTATTGACTGCCGTTGTATTATTCCTGCTGATTTTAATTGCAGGTGTTCTGATGATTGCAAGCAGTATCAACAACAGCGTTGCTCAAAGAATTAAATTCTTTGGCATGATGCGTTGTATCGGAATGAGCAAACAACAGATTATACGCTTTGTACGATTGGAAGCCTTGAATTGGTGCAAAACAGCGGTTCCGATTGGTCTTGTGCTTGGAATTGTGGTCACTTGGGGGCTGTGTGCCGCTCTGCGTTTTTTCGTAGGCGAAGAATTTTCCAACATTCCTCTTTTTGGCGTCAGTATTATTGGGATTATTAGCGGTATTGCTGTTGGTGTTATTACTGTACTGCTTGCCGCAAGAACTCCGGCGAAACGTGCTGCAAAGGTATCGCCCATCGCGGCAGTTTCGGGCAATTCAGAAAATACTAAAGTTGTCCGTCATTCGGTCAACGCACGTTTTTTCAAAATTGAAACAGTCTTGGGTATTCATCATGCAACTTCTGCAAAGAAAAACTTGATTCTGATGACGGGTTCTTTTGCCCTTAGCATTATTTTGTTTCTGAGTTTTTCCGTTTTGATCGATTTTGTCGATCATATTATGCCTCAATCGGCATCCGCTTCTGACATCAACATTTCAAGTAGCGATGGCAGAAATGCTATCGATAGTGGATTGGCAGAAATGATTCTGGACATGGATGGTGTAAAGCAAGTATATGGTCGCCGGAGCAGCTTTGATATTCCCGCAGGATTGAATGGTGACAGGACGCTTGCCAGCACCATCGATCTTGTTTCTTTTGACGATTTTGACTTAGATTGTCTTAAAAAGGATAGAATCCTTCGCCAGGGTAGCGATCTCTCAAAAGTCTATGGTGACAGTGGGTATGTCCTTGCAACATGGGATCAGAGCTGCCCTTGGGAAATCGGTGATAAAATTCTTGTTGGAACCGATGAACTTGAGATTGCAGGATTGTTAAAGTACGATCCATTTAGTGTGGATGGACTGACTGGTGGAAAGATCACTCTCATCACTTCCGGTGAAACTTTTGCCCGTTTAACAGGCGTGACTGATTACTCACTCATTATGGTACAAGTAGCTGCTAATGCAAACGATGAAGATGTGGCTGCAATCCGCAGTGTAGTCGAAGGAAACGGTTACAACTTGACCGACAATCGGGATCAGCGTACAACTGGTACTTATTTTGCATTTGTGGCTTGTGTATATGGATTTTTGGGAATTATTACACTGGTTACAGTAATGAACATCGTCAACAGTATTTCCATGAGCGTATCAGCCAGAAGCAAACAGTACGGTGCCATGCGAGCGGTAGGAATGAATAAGCATCAAATCACAAAAATGATTGCGGCAGAGGCATTTACCTATGCTTTTTGGGGCTGTGTGATCGGCTGTGTTGTTGGTTTACCCTTTAACAAGATGCTGTATGATTTTCTTATTTCCAACCATTTCCCTTATGCGGTCTGGAGTCTGCCCGTTGGCTCGTTGGTAGTTATTCTCTTGTTTGTTATTTTAGCAGCGGTACTTGCTGCGTATGCTCCAGCAAAACGGATGCGGAACATGGCAATTACCGCAACGATCAATGATATGTAATGGAGCGATAGATAAAAACTGTGGTACAGTGGAAAAGAAAATCTGCTGTACCGCAGAACATTTTAGGTATCAGTTAAGATTGAATATGGGAGCGAACTATGAAAAATAAGACTTATATTTGGAACAGAATTGCTCAAAAGACATTAGAAATTGCATATATAGCGGCATTATGTGTTTTCATGGTTTTGTTTTCTATGCTGCTTATCGTTATCTGCATTGTTTATTCACTGTCGGATTGTACCGTTAGAAAGCTGGAGAAGGATGGATGTTTATGAGAAGAAAATGGAAGAGGAAACATCCTGTTAGAAAATTGTTTATGAGTCTGGTGGCACTTTTGCTCTGTACACTATTTGCTGTTTGTGCTTTTTTCGGCGTGAAGGGTTATCAGATGTACAAAAGAGCGGTAGAAGAACAGCCAATCAATGAAAGAGTAGAGGAAATTTGCAACATGGAAGGATTTACTCCTTATTCCGCGCTGCCACAGTTTTACATAGCTGCCACCATATCCGTGGAGGATCGCAGGTTTGAAGAGCATTGTGGAATTGATCTGATTGCGATTGGCCGTGCAGCATGGACGGATATCAGAGCAATGTCTTTTGTAGAGGGAGGAAGCACCATCACGCAGCAGCTTGTCAAAAATTTGCTCTTTACACAGGATAAAAAGATTGAGCGCAAGGCAGCAGAGATTTTCGCAGCATTGGAAATGGAATCAAAATACAGCAAAGAAGAAATCTTCGAGCTATATGTGAATACAGTTTATTTCGGCAGTGGCTATTATGGCATCTATCAGGCGGCTATAGGGTACTTTGGAAAAGTACCATCAGAACTGACGGATTATGAATGTGCTATGTTAGCAGGAATTCCGAATGCGCCATCGGCTTATTCGCCCAATACCAATAAAGAACTGGCCTTACGGCGTGTGAGTCATGTATTAGACAGTATGGTGCGGAATCGCATAATCACTCAGGAGGAAGCTGATAGGATAGAAAGAAATGATGCTAACAATTAAGCGGATATGTAGGGTTGCTGATTTTTTACAGTGTAGGATTAGTATGGGAGGGTGATTGCATGGGAAAATAATGGTTGTAACCTTTTCTGATTCTGAAGAACATATTATACAGAAGATTATGGATGTATTAATGGTTGAACCAGTAATGGCACATCCCTTAGAAAAATCTCTTACTTCAAACATCCTTACATCCCCTAACCTGGAAATTCGCATCAACGAACAGACAGTCTACCACGATAACCACTCCGTTCCACTCACCCATCATGAGTTCTTTACCTTACTCTATCTAGCCCAACACCCATCTTGGGTTCTTAGCAAAGAGCAAATCTACGAAGCAGTCTGGAAAGCGGACCCGGAGCAATGCGGGGCGGCGGCGAATGTGGTGTATTCGCTCAGATGGAAGATCGGAGATGGGTACATAGAAACTGTGGTCGGGAGCGGGTATCGGTTTGTGGGGTAAGTAGTAAATGTGCCGATGGCAATGAGCGTTTGTGCGCTGTTGCTGTCGGCACTTTTATTTTATTTTTTGCAGCATGGAGGCTGCACATCCAATCCGTCCAGATAGTTGGTTCCCCATTGACACATAGCATCTAAAAGAGGAATGATACTCTGCCCAAATGTGGTAAGAGAGTAGATTGTCTTTGGTGGTTTCTCCGGGATTACCTCACGATGGATCATTCCGCAATCCTCTAAATCATGGAGCTGCTGAGAAAGCATCTTCGGTGTTGCATTTGGAATAAGTCGTTGCAATTCCATATAATGAAGCGGCTGGTCAATTAGGTGCCAGAGGATTAATGGTTTGTACTTGCCGCCGATCAAAGACAGGGTTGCTTCCACCGGGCAGTTGAATTGATTTTTTTCTTTCATATAGGTTCTCCTTTCCTGCAAGGTACTATCTTTTGGGGAAGTATCTTCCGAAAAAGTGCATTCTTGCGGATTCGTTTTTGAGTGCTACAATAAAGTCAAGGTTGGTTTGACATACCAAATACATGATACACAGAAAGGGTTAATTATTATGGAATTTATCAATATTGCAAAACAGCGTCAATCTGTACGCAGCTATAACAACAAGAAGGTGGAGCCTGAAAAGCTGGAGAAGATTCTGGAGGCGGCCCATGTAGCACCGACCGCAGCAAACCTCCAGCCTGTTCACCTGATCGCTGTTCAGAGCGAGGAAGGTCTTGCGAAGATCAGCAAGGCCGCTGGCATCTACGGTGCGCCACTGGCAATTATCGTCTGCGCCGACCACAACAAAGCATGGGTACGTCCCTTCGACCAGAAGCAGACGAATGACATCGATGCGTCCATTCTGACTGACCATATGATGCTGCAGGCCACGGAGCTTGGTCTTGGCACGGTATGGGTATGCTATTTCAAGCCCGATGTTCTGCGTGAGGAATTTAACCTTCCGGCAAATCTGGAGCCGATCAACATTCTGGTTATCGGCTATTCCGATGAGGAACCGGCGGACACCAATCGTTTTGATACACAGCGTATCCCTATGAGCCAGTTGGTTTCCTACGAAGCTCTGTAATGAAATATCCGGCGCAGCCCCTGTAAAACAAGCACAGGGGCTGTGCTTTTATCTTTCTGAAATGTGGTCATAGGTTTTTTCAAGAATCCACCGGATATGCTCATCCTGCAAGGAATAGATTACATTTTTTCCTGCTTTATGTGATTGTACCAATCGGGCAATACGCAATGCCCGAAGTTGATGGGAGATAGCGGACTCTGTAATTTCCATTTTTTGAGCCAGGTCGCTGACGCAGTATTCTTTTTGCATCAGATACCATAGTATCCGAATCCGCGTGTAATCGCCCATTGCTTTATGAAGCTCGGCCAGTTGTTCCAATTCAGCAGAACTTGGAACCGTAAAGGTTGTTTTTTCTGTTTTATTCATGTATTTTCTCCAATCTATTATTAAGCTGTTTGACAGACAAAAGTTATATAGGTATCATAGGTACAGGAAGGAGCTGATTTTTATGCCGCATTATAATCTGCCTCACAACCACGGACAGAATATTGAAAAGGTACTAAACAAAATGCCTTCTGCGGAAGGCTTTACAGATATAGCATTTTTATTTCAGCAGCTTGGCGATCCAACCCGGCTGCGGATTTTGTGGCTGCTGTGTCATTGCGAAGAATGTGTCTGTAACATTGCGGCGGCTGTGGATATGAGTGCCCCTGCTGTGTCGCACCACCTACGGATACTGAAAAAGAGCGGGATCATTTCAAGCAGAAGGGATGGAAAAGAAGTCTATTATTCTTTGTCGGATACGCCCCAGGCAAAGCTCTTGCACCGTTCCATAGATGCTTTATTTGAAATATCCTGTCCGACTGATACGCAATAAAGAAATGCGCCGCAGCGTTTGAAAGTTGCGGCGCATTCTATTGCGCTTAAACCTGATTTCCGCCGCTCACTGGCAAATCCGGCTGCCTGACCCGCATAGCGCGGATCGCATTGAGAATGGCGATAACGGAAACACCCACATCGGCAAACACGGCCGCCCACATATTCGCATATCCCAAAGCACCTAAGATCAGTACCAGGAACTTCACACCCAGGGCAAAGACGATGTTCTGATTTGCGATGCGGATTGTCTTGCGGGCAATCTTCATCACAGCGGGGATTTTGGATGGCTCATCCGTCATAAGGACGATATCGGCGGCTTCAATGGCCGCATCGGAACCCAGGCCGCCCATAGCAATACCTACATCGGCGCGTGCCAGTACGGGAGCATCGTTGATACCATCCCCAACAAAGGCAAGTGTACCTTTTTCACTTTTCTGTTTCAGCAGACTTTCCACACGGTCAACCTTGTCGGCAGGGAGCAGTTCTGTATAAGCCTGATCCAGACCAAGACGCCCTGCGACTTTCTTACCAACTGCATCGGCATCCCCAGTCAGCATGACTGTTTTGCGGATTCCGGCAGATTTCAGCAGCTTGATTGCCGCTGGAGCATCGGCTTTGATCTCGTCCTCAATGACGATACATCCGGCGTATTTCCCATCACAGGCCAGATAGACCACTGTACCGACAGAAGCAGATGGCGTGTATTTGATATGCTCTTTGTCCATCAGCTTGGCATTCCCGGCAAGAACCGTTTTTCCATCAATGACAGCCCGCACACCATGACCAGCGATTTCCTGAACTTCGGAAATCCGGCTGCTGTCGATTTTCTGTCCATAGGCTTGCTTGATTGAGAGTGAGATCGGGTGGTTGGAATAATCCTCTGCATATGCAGCCAGTTCCAAAAGCTGTGCCTCCTCCATGCCGACCGGATGGATTTCACTGACTGCAAAGGAGCCTTTTGTCAGTGTGCCAGTCTTGTCAAAGACAACCACCTCAGTATGTGCCAGAGCTTCCAGGTAGTTGCTTCCCTTTACAAGAACGCCGATCTTGGATGCACCGCCAATGCCGCCGAAGAAACTAAGCGGAATGGAGATGACCAGCGCACAAGGACAGGAGATAACCAGGAAAGTCAAGGCACGGTAAATCCAGGTGCTAAACGGCTGCCCGGTAATGAGTGGAGGCAGGATTGCCAGCGCCAGGGCAGCAAATACCACCACAGGGGTGTAATATCTGGCGAAGCGCGTGATAAAATTCTCGATCCGGCCTTTTTTGTCACTTGCATTTTCCACAAGGTCAAGGATTTTTGCTACGGTGGATTCTCCAAATTCCTTTGTGGTCTGGATGGTCAGAATTCCGGTCTGATTGATACAGCCGCTGATAACCTCCATTCCCGGTTCCACCTCGCGGGGCATGGACTCGCCAGTGAGGGCAGAAGTGTCCAGTGCAGAAAATCCTTTGATGATCTTACCGTCCAGCGGGATGCGTTCTCCCGGCTTTACAACAATGGTATCTCCAATCTGAACCTCATCCGGGTCAACCTGAACCAGTTTCCCGTCTTTTTCGATGTTGGCATAGTCCGGGCGGATATCCATGAGGCTTGCAATTGATTTTCTGGATTTGGATACCGCATAGGACTGGAACCATTCACCTACCTGGTAAAAGAGCATAACGGCAACGCCCTCGGAATGTTCTCCCAAAATCAGCGCACCGATAGTGGCAATCGTCATCAGGAAATTTTCGTCAAACACCTGTCCGTTCAAGATGTTCGTGATTGCTTTCCATACAATATCCCATCCGACAACCGCATAGCAGGCAAGAAACACGCCCATCTCTATATATTCGGGAAGATGGAGCAGGCTGCCTGCAAGGAACAGCACTGCCGCCACAATAATGCGTGTGAGCAAGTGCTTTTGTTTTCTTGTCATAATTTATATCTCCTTTCATAGCAGGAAAAGCGGTATGTGAACTTTTCCTGCGTCTTGATGTAAAAACACCGGCTACCAGGAAACGGCAGCCGGTGTCCAGCTTTTCTTTACGCCTTGACAGTCACATCCGGCTCGATCTTCTTAATCAGCGCCTTTGCTTCGGCCAGGACAGCATCAAATCTGTCGTCCGGCGCTTCCAGTACCATCTTCTGGCCCAGGAAGTTGACGGATACATTAGTGACACCGTCAATCTTCTTTACGGCGTTCTGGATTTTGTCAGCACAGTGTCCGCAGTCAAGGTCGATCAGTTTAATGGTCTTTTTCATGGAGACAGCCCCCTTTCTTTTTTGATATTTGGTTGGTTTGACATGACTGAACAATTAAAAGATTGTTTAATCGTTCATGCCGTCAGTATATTCACGAAACCCTTTAAAGTCAACGGTTTTGGGAACGGTTCTGCCCTTTGGATTGGAAAACCTGCCGATTGGATTTGCCATGAAAATCATTTTCTTTTTGGATAAAAAATGCTCCTTTATGGAGCGTACAAAACCGGGAAGGCGTGTTTATAATGATTGCGTTCCCTACGGGGGACGGGTACCCAATCATAACAAGAAAGAAGGGATGAAATTGCAAAAGGAGCAATTTGACATTACGGGTATGACCTGCTCGGCCTGCTCTGCCAGGATTGAGAAGAGTGTAGGCAAGCTGCCCGGCATCAAAGAAGTGTCTGTCAACCTGTTAAAGAACAGCATGGTTGCTTCTTATGATGAATCCGTTCTGGATACGGCAGGGATTGTCCAGGCTGTTGAAAAAGCCGGATATGGGGCATTTCCCAAAACGGCTGCAAATGTCCAGAACAAAAGCAGTGCCGCAGGCCGGACTCAAAATCCGGAAACCAGTACGGCACAGGCAGAATATAAGCAGATGAAACAGCGGTTGCTGCTTTCTGCCCTGTTTACCATACCGCTGTTTTATATATCAATGGGCCACATGATGGGATGGCCCCTCCCCGGTTTCCTGCTGGGGATGGAAAATGCCATGAGCTTTGCGTTTACGCAGTTCCTGCTTTTGATTCCGGTGGTGTTCATCAATTTCAAATACTACCGGATGGGCTTTAAGACGCTGTTCCACGGTTCTCCCAACATGGACTCACTGATTGCGATAGGTTCCAGTGCAGCCATCGTCTATGGCATTTATGCCATTTATAAAATCGGCATTGGCTTCGGTCATGGTGATATGGCGACTGTCCATAGTTTTATGATGGATTTGTATTTTGAATCCGCAGGCATGATCCTGACGCTGATTACGTTAGGGAAAACCCTGGAAGCCCGTGCAAAAGGTAAAACCTCAGATGCGATTACCAAACTGATGAACCTGGCTCCTAAGACTGCAACTGTAGAGCGTGACGGACAGGAGTTTACCGTTCCGGTGGAGGAAGTGCAGGCCGGGGAAACACTGATCGTGAAAGCGGGAGAGTCTGTGCCAGTGGATGGCATTGTCATGGAAGGATTTTCTTCTGTTGATGAGTCCGCACTGACGGGTGAAAGCATTCCGGTAGAAAAGCATATCGGAGATAAAGTCATCGGGGCTACCATGAATAAGTCCGGCTATTTTAAGATGCAGGCAACGAAAGTGGGCGATGATACTACCTTGTCACAGATTGTCCGTCTGGTGGATGAAGCGACCAGCTCCAAAGCACCGATTGCAAAAATGGCGGATAAGGTCAGCGGTGTGTTTGTGCCAGTGGTAATCAGCATTGCATTGATTGCCGTTGTCGTATGGCTGCTGTTGGGATATGGGTTTGAATTTGCCCTTTCCATTGGCATTTCTATTCTGGTTATTTCCTGCCCTTGTGCATTGGGGCTTGCAACACCAACGGCGATCATGGTCGGAACCGGAAAGGGTGCGACAAATGGTATTCTGATCAAATCAGCAGAAGCATTGGAAACTGCCCATAGCATTCATACGGTGGTTCTTGATAAGACTGGAACCATTACGCAGGGTACGCCAGTGGTCACAAATTTTCTATGCAAAGATGACATCGGGCAGAGGGAACTGCTGCAGGTTGCGGCTTCCCTGGAAAAACTGTCTGAGCATCCATTGGCAGATGCGATTGTGGCGGAAGCGGAAAATGAAAGACTTTCCTTCCTGCCAGTAGAAGATTTTAAACAGATTCCAGGTCAGGGTATTATGGGTAAGATTGAGAATGAACTCTGCCTTGCCGGAAACAGACGTTTGATGGCGGCGAACGGTATTAACGGCGGCGCACTCCTGCAAATGGGGGAACAACTGGCCGTTGATGGAAAAACACCGCTGTTCTTTGCCCGTGGTGGTCAGCTTATCGGTGTGATTGCCGTAGCTGACGTTGTAAAGCCTACCAGCAAGCAGGCAATACAGGAATTGTCTGCTATGGGCATTGAGGTGGTTATGCTGACCGGAGATAATGCGAAAACAGCAGAAGCGATCCGGCGTCAGGTTGGCGTGGACCGTGTTGTGGCGGAGGTATTCCCGCAGGACAAGGAAAAGGAAATCCGGCGTTTGCAGGATAGTGGTAAGAAAGTAGCGATGGTGGGCGATGGCATCAACGATGCCCCGGCGCTTGCCAGGGCAGATGTAGGCATTGCCATTGGAGCCGGAACCGATGTGGCGATTGAGTCAGCAGATATTGTTCTGATGAAAAGTGACCTGCTGGATGTGTCCACAGCGATCCAGCTTAGTAAGGCGGTCATCCGCAATATCAAGCAGAACCTGTTCTGGGCGTTTATCTATAACATCATTGGTATTCCGGTGGCGGCAGGCTTGTTCTATCTGCCGTTTGATTTGAAACTGAACCCGATGATCGGGGCGTTTGCCATGAGCTTCAGTTCCGTGTTTGTAGTATCAAATGCGTTGAGGCTTAGATGGTTTAAAGCAAAACACACATCCCATGCAAAACCGGATGTGGACCGTGTGTATGAACAGACAACAATCATAAATGAAAGCAAAGGAGCGATTCAAATGGAAAAAGTATTGAATATTGAAGGTATGGTTTGTATGAATTGTGTAAAGCACGTAGATAAGGCACTGCGGGAAATCCAGGGCATCAAGGATGTGAAAGTCAGTTTAGAGGACAAAACCGCCCAGGTACAGCTCGGGGAGGATGTGCCGGATGATGTACTGAAAGCCGCTATTGAAGATGCAGGTTATCAGGTTGTAAGCATTCAGTGAGCGGGCTGCCTATGAAAGCAAAAAAGAGTGACATTACCCATAAACTGAAGATTGCCAGAGGGCAGATTGATGGTATCCTGCAGATGATTGAATCAGATCGGTATTGTGTGGATATATCCAATCAGCTCCAGGCAACACAGGCCTTACTGCGAAGCGCCAATCAACAGATTTTACAGGCTCATATCCGAAACTGTGTCAGGGAGGCCCTGCAGACCGATGTTGAAAATCCAAAACTGGAGGAAGCACTTCAGCTTTTGGAGAAAATGAATCAATGATTTTCAGGGCGGTGCAGTTCACAAATGGGCTGTGCCGCCCTTTCTATGGAGGAAATATGCTGGAACTAAAGAACATCTCTTTTGAGGTTTCCGGGGATTCCGGTTCAAAGGAGATTTTACAACAAATCAATTTATCGCTGCCGGATGACTGCTTCATTGCGGTAACTGGCCCCAATGGTGGCGGGAAGTCCACCCTGGCAAAGATAATTGCCGGAATCGAACAGCCTACGTCCGGACAAATCCTGCTAAATGGTGAGGACATCACACATATGGGAATTACGGAAAAGGCACAGAAAGGGATCAGCTTTGCTTTTCAGCAGCCGGTCCGCTTCAAAGGCATTACCGTTCTTGACCTGATACGAATATCGGTCGGGCACGATTTGACCGTTTCGCAGGCGTGTGAGTACCTCTCCGAAGTCGGCCTGTGTGCCAGGGATTATATTCACCGGGAGGTAAATAGCAGCCTGTCAGGAGGTGAGTTGAAACGGATCGAAATTGCAACCAGTCTGGCAAGGTCAGCTCCGTTGTCTATTTTTGATGAACCGGAAGCGGGGATTGACCTGTGGAGTTTTCAAAATCTGGTGCAGGTTTTTGAAGGGATGAAGCGCAGGCTGCATGGTTCCATTCTGATCATCTCCCATCAGGAGCGCATTTTGAACATTGCCGATGTGGTTCTGGTGGTAGCCGATGGCCGGATCGTGCGCCAGGGAGAACGTGACAAGGTGCTGCCGGAACTTTTGAACAGTTCCGATATGGGTGGCTGCCGATTCTATCAGGAAAGGAAGGGATAAGAAATGGATTTGATACAAAAGGAGTTGTTGGAGGCTGTGGCTGGCCTGCATGAAATTCCGGCTGGAGCTTTCAATATCCGTTCCAATGGAAAGAGCGTGGAACGTAGAACTACGGAACACATTGATATCATATCTAAAGAAGATGGTTCGGGTATTGATATCATAGTAAAGCCGGAAGTCAGGGGTGAAAGCGTACATATACCGGTCATCATAAGCCAGTCGGGACTTTCCGAAGCTGTATATAATGACTTTCACATTGGAGAGAATGCCGATGTGACGATCATAGCAGGCTGCGGAATCCACAATGGGGGTACAAAGGCCAGTCAGCATGATGGCATTCACAGGTTCTTTATTGCTCCCGGTGCAAAGGTAAGATATATTGAGAAACACTATGGCAGCGGAGACGGTATGGGGAAACGGATCATGAACCCTCAGACCATCGTGCATATCGCAGAAAACGGATACATGGAAATGGAAACAGCGCAGATTAAGGGCGTGGACTCTACAGAGAGGCTTACCACTGCCAATCTAGCTGCCGGAGCAACGCTTGTGGTCACGGAACGGTTACTGACGCATGGCTGCCAGAGTGCAAAAAGCACCTTTGAAGTAGCTCTAAATGGGGAGGGATCAGGAACCCATATCATTTCCCGTTCCGTAGCAAAAGAACATTCAAAACAGCTTTTCATATCCCGTGTCAGTGGCAATGCCCCATGCAGCGGCCATACGGAGTGCGACGCCATCATAATGGATGAAGCCAGTGTCCGGGCGGTGCCGGAGATTGCGGCAAACTGTATGGATGCGGCATTGATTCATGAAGCTGCGATTGGCAAGATTGCCGGGGAGCAGATCGTAAAACTGATGACTCTCGGACTGACAGAGCAGCAGGCAGAAGAACAGATTATTAGTGGTTTCCTGAAATAAGCAATCATCAGCAGAGGGATGAGGCACGGTTGTCTGTGGCTCCCCATACCCGGTATGGGAATTTTATTGCCGAATGGATTGTAACTTCTGCCTGATGGAGCGTACAAGGAAGCCCGGATTTTATATACTTAATATGGTTGGTTAGACATGACTAATAAACATAGACCAGGAGGAATAAGTGATGAAACAGGCACTTGATACAAGAACAAAACTTTTAACGAAAAGTCCCTGGCCGCTTATGATAGAACTCAGTATTCCTGCGGTTCTCGGCATGGTGGTCGTTGGGCTATATAACATGATGGATTCCATTTTTGTCGGACAGATGGTCGGTGATGTACAGATGGGAGCCATATCGGTATCGTATCCATTAACGCTGATCAATGCGGGTTCGGCGGCCATGCTGGGCGTGGGTTCCGCATCGGTGTTGTCCCGTGCAATTGGCAAGAAGGATGAAAACACAATTAAAAAGATCATGGGCAATCTGGTTGCGATGGTTCTTTTGCTGTCAGTCATATACACAGTTGTAGGTATGGTATTTACCCGCCAGCTTTTGTCCCTGACCGGAGCAAGTGACAACATCCTGAACTACGCTGAAAAGTATCTGCGTATCGTATTTGCCGGATCGCTGTTCGTGAACTTCTTCCAGAGTGCGAATATGGTCATCCGTGGAGAAGGGCAGCTCAAAAAGGCAATGACCATTATTGCCAGCGGCGCTATTTTGAACATTATCCTTGATCCTATTTTTATCAGCATCCTGAACCCCTACGGCATGGGCATTGAAGCCGCTGCTTATGCAACGATTTTCTCCCAGTTTGTTCAGGCAGTAATTACTTTATGGTACTTCAAGAAGAAAAGCCCTCATGTAAAGATCGGGCGCATCCGCATTGACGGAGAGCTGCTTCCGCAGGTTCTTTCTGTTGGTGTATCTGCTCTGTTAATGCAGATTTTGACTTTGGTACAGCAGACGGTGATCTATCGTGTGGCTTCCAATTATGGCGGTGAAACTTCGCAGCTCCTTTTGGGTGCAGCACTCCGTTTCTGGAATTTCTCTTTCGTCCCGCTGTGGGGCATCAGCCAGGGATTCCAGCCTGCCGCTGGTACAAACTACGGTGCAAAGGACTATGACCGGGTAAAGACGCTGACCAGAGTTTTCATTACGGCTGCGACACTGTTATCCCTGATATTCTATATCCCTGCCGAGCTGTTCCCGGAAAAGATATTGTCCATGTTCCTGACAACGCCGGGTATCGCCGCATCGGGAGCAACGAACTTCCGTATCATGTTCAGTACCTACGTTCTGCAGGGCAGCTTTATGATTGCAGTAACTCTGTTCCAGTCTTTAGGTAAAGCGAAAAAGGCAACCTGGCTGGTGCTGTTCCGCCAGATCATCCTGTTTATTCCGCTCTGTGTGGTTCTGCCTATGATTGGCAGCATGGGTATCCGTGGTGTTTGGCTGGCGATTGCTTTGACCGATGCAATTCTCGTAGTGATTACGATCAGCATGATGCTTTCTGAGTTCCGTAAGATGCCGGCTGCAGCGAAAGCAAAGCGGTAAGGAGGGACATCTATGTATCTTTGTGATGGAAAGATAGGAAAAGAATATCAGGTGATGGATATGAACCTGCCCGTAAATATGGAAAAACGGCTGGAAGCCCTGGGAATGACAAGCGGGACATCGGTTGCTGTCTTAAACAGCAAAAATAAAGGCGTCCTGATCGTAAAGGTTCGGGGAACCCGTTTTGCTCTTGGGCGTAACATCACCAAAAATATCGTAGTGGGGTGATTTGATGAAAAAAAATCTGACAATCGGCTTCATCGGAAATCCGAACTGTGGAAAGACTACGCTTTTCAACGCCTATACAGGTGCGAACCTGAAGGTGGCAAACTGGCCGGGTGTTACCGTTGAGAGGGTGGAAGGTGCCATAAAGGACCATGACTTGAATATCCGTCTGGTCGATCTTCCCGGCACTTACAGCCTGACTTCCTATACAATGGAGGAGCAGGTATCCAGACAGTTTATATTAAGCGATGAAGTCGATGTGATCATTGATGTTGCAGATGCTTCGGCGCTGGAACGGAACTTATATTTGACGTTACAGCTTTTGGAGCTTGGAAAACCTGTGGTACTGGCCCTTAACATGATGGATATTGTGGAAAAGCGGGGCATGGAGATAGATACACACAGGCTGCCGGAGATGTTGGGGATTCCGGTGATTCCGGTTTCCGCCAGGAAACGTACTGGTCTGGATGTGCTGCTCCATGCGGCGGCACACCACAAAGACTGCAGGAACCCGGAGTGCCTGATCCATCACCATACATACAAGCCAAAACATCGGCATGACCATCATGCGGAATATGCGATGGTTTACAGCGATGCCATTGAGGATAAGATTGACCTTATCATAGAAGAATTGAAAAAGAAATATCCGGATCTGACGAATTACCGCTGGCACGCAATCAAGCTGTTAGAGCAGGATAAAGAGATCACAAAGCGGTATCCGGTCAACCTGCCGGATGTGATCGACCGCAATTATGAGTCGGACATCATCAACGAGAAGTATGATTTTATTCAGGAGATCATCAAAGAAGTATTGGTAAATAAAGACCGGCAGGATGCTTTGACAGAAAAGGCAGACCGGGCATTGACGCACCGTTTTTGGAGTATCCCGATTTTTCTCGGTATTATGGCACTGGTGTTTTTCCTGACCTTTACCATTGGAGACTGGCTCAAAGGATATCTGGAAGTGGGAATTGAGAGCCTTTCCGATGTCGTCAACAAGGGATTGATTGCCGCCGGGGTCAGTGAAATGCTCCGCTCGTTATTGGTAGATGGTATCATAGCTGGTGTGGGCGGTATCCTTACCTTTTTGCCGAATATTTTTATCCTTTTTCTGGCACTGGCCTTTCTGGAGGACAGCGGATACATGGCCCGTGTTGCTTATGTCATGGAAGGGATTATGAGTAAACTTGGCCTATCCGGGCGGGCGTTTATCCCTATGATTTTAGGGTTCGGATGTACGGTTCCGGCAATCATGGCGTCAAGGGCACTGGAAAATAAACGTGACCGCTTTAAGGTGATGCTGATTACGCCGTTTATGAGCTGCAGCGCCCGCCTGCCAATCTACATTCTGTTTTCCGAGATGTTCTTTCAGGAACATGCCATGTTGGCAGCCTATTCCATGTATGTGATCGGGCTGGTGACAGCGATTCTGGTGGCTGCGGTCATCCATTTGATTGACCGGAGGAAGTCAGAAAACTATCTGTTGATCGAGCTGCCGGAATACAAAGCCCCAAGTGCCAGAACGGTAGCGATCTATGTATGGGAAAAGGTGAAAGACTACCTGACGAAAGCAGGAACCACAATCTTTGTGGCATCGATTGCGATGTGGGTGATCTTAAATTTCGGTCTGCATGGCTATACGACAGAAATGGCAGACAGCTTCGGAGCAATTCTGGGGCATTATCTTGTGCCATTCTTTGCACCGATTGGCCTGGGATTCTGGCAGATAGCGGTTGCCCTGATTGCTGGCATTTCCGCTAAGGAAGTGGTAGTTTCCAGTTGCGCCGTCCTGTTTGGAGTTCCGAACATCAATTCCGGGGCAGGGATGGACACACTGGTTGGCATCCTGGGTGCTGCAGGATTTGGACAGCTCAATGCGTTCTGTCTGATGGTGTTCTGTCTGCTGTATATTCCTTGTGCGGCGGCATTGGCAACGATACGGAAAGAGTCGGGCAGTACCCGGTGGATGCTGTTATCCGCCCTGTTTCAGTTAGCAGTAGCATGGATTGTGACATTTGTTATTTATCGTATTGGGATTTTGATGTGAGGTAAAAAAGATGAAATCAGGAAAATGGATTTGTATAGCAGCCGTTCTGGTATTGAGCGGTATGATAGGAAAGAATTTATTTACAAAAAAGAAAACTGACTGATACACGGACAGTTGGGAGGAGGACACAAATGAGTATCATTGATTCAGTAAAAAATACAGCTTTTTCAACCGCTGTGAAAACAGTGATGGATTATTTAGAGAAAGATCCGGAAAAAAATATTCCCAAGGCAATGAGCATGATGGATAAGGTGTTACCGGATGGGTGGTATGAGGGACAGCGGGCTGCATTTCGTAAAGCAATCGCAGAAAAAGGGAACTGGTATCAGTTGATTATGAAAGCATATCAATTAGATGCGGGAGTGAGAAAAACCTTTTTTCAGAACTTTATTGTCAATTCAGCGCTGAAAGGTTCTGCCATTCAGAATGAGATCAGGGAAAGGGAAAACTGCAATGTGCCGTGGGCGGTTCTGTTAGATCCCACTTCGGCCTGCAACCTGCACTGCACGGGCTGTTGGGCTGCCGAGTATGGGCATAAGCTGAGCCTCGATCTGGAGACCATTGACAGCATTATACGCCAGGGCAAAGAGATGGGCACTTATATGTACATTTACACAGGCGGAGAACCGATGGTCCGGAAAAAGGATTTGATCACGCTGTGTGAACGCCATCCGGATTGCGAGTTCCTTTCTTTTACGAATGGAACTTTGATCGATGAAGCCTTTTGCCAGGAAATGCTCCGGGTAAAGAATTTTGTTCCGGCAATCAGCCTGGAGGGATTTGAGCAGGCGAATGACGGACGCAGGGGACAGGGCGTTTTTGAAAAAGTCATGCGGGCGATGGATTTGCTGCGTAAGAATAAACTGCCCTTTGGCATTTCTACCTGTTACACCAGCGCAAACTATGCGGACATTAGCAGTGAAGCGTTTTTTGATATGATGATTGAAATGGGAGCGATGTTTGTCTGGCTCTTCCACTATATGCCTGTTGGCAATGAGGCGGTGCCGGAGCTTCTGCCCACACCGGAACAGAGAAAGACTGTCTATGAACGGATAAGGGCATTTAGAAACACAAAACCGATCTTCAGCATGGACTTCCAGAATGACGCAGAATATGTAGGCGGCTGCATTGCCGGAGGACGGAATTATTTACATATCAATGCTGCCGGAGATGTAGAGCCGTGTGTGTTCATCCATTACTCTAATGTGAACATCCATGAGTGCAGTCTGTTGGAAGCCTTAAAAAGCCCGATCTTTATGGCGTACCGTGACGGCCAGCCGTTCAACAGGAATATGCTGCGCCCCTGCCCGATGCTGGAAAATCCACAGCTTTTAAGAGAGATGGTGAAACGTACCGGGGCGAAGTCCACTGATCTGCAATCCCCGGAGAGTGTCGATCATTTATGTGAAAAATGTGAGGTATATGCAAAGCATTGGAAGCCTATGGCGGATGAGTTATGGGATGCCAGTGGGAAAGGAGAATAGAATGATTGTTACCGGAATCATTGTTTTAGGAGTGGCAGCTTATGCGGTATGGGCTGTCCGGAAAATCCACAGAAATCGTAAGAATGGTTCCTGCTGCGGCGGAAGCTGCTCCGGCTGTGAGGGAAAAGAATATTGCAGTAAATAATTGGTCCTGGGCTGATGCTTTCTTAGAGAGCGTCAGCCCGTTTTCTCTGTTTGCACTATTGGAAGGGTTATAATATAATGCTAAATGGATTGTAAATCCTTCTGATTGGAGCGGTGCGAAATGAGAAAAACTTATATAATAAAAGATGCCAGAGAGATTCTGGCAGAGCAAATAAAGAATAATGGATTAATAGAAAGGGATGTTATGAGCGAAAACTCTATTACAAATGCAAAAGGGTTGTCTGCGGTCATTCCAAAAGATAATGATGGATATTGTACGGTTTATAAAATGGACTGTACAGATGGTTTGGGATTGATGACAGTTTACCAGGTTTATCCTGGAATACAGCTTATTTATAATGACTTTGAAGCCACAAGCTGTGACTGGAAAGAAAATCTGGATAAGAATATATTAGAAATCAATCACTGCCGGGAAGGACGGGAAGGAAGTACGCTTTTAAGCGGTTCCTGCCTGTATCTTGGTGAAGGGGATCTTTCCATTCACACAATGGATAACTGTTCCCCAGAGATGAGCTTTCCTTTAAAACATTATCGTGGAATCTCTGTGGTAATCAACCTGAAAATCGTAGCAGAAAACCCGCCGGAAATCCTTTCTGAGAGCGGCATTGACATTTTGGATTTTAAGGAAAAATTTTGTGCGGAAGGGAACTGTTTTGTTATGCGGGCAAAGGATGAGATTGAACATATCTTTTCTGAACTTTATTGTGTGCCGGACTGCCTGCAGAAACCCTATTTTAAGATAAAAGTCCAGGAGCTTTTCTTATTCCTGTGTATGGTAGACGTATCGAAAGAAAAGCAGCGGGAGCAGTATACCTCCCCGCAGGTAGAAGTTGTGAGAGAAATACACAAAAAGCTGACCTCCAATCTGCAGGTGCGTCCTACGATTGAGGAGCTTTCTAAAGAGTATCTCATCAATACAGCATCTTTAAAAGATACGTTTAAAGGAATTTACGGACAACCGATTGGTGCGTATATGAAAGAATATCGGATAAAGCAGGCCGCTGTTCTGCTCCGGCAAACGCAGTACACGATAGCGGAGGTTGCAAATCAGGTGGGGTACGAAAATCAGAGTAAGTTTGCGACTGCTTTTCGGGATGTTCTGAAAATAGCACCGGCTGAGTATCGAAAGCAGAACAGCAGTGACTGATTGGTTTGCAAGGTAAGCCGTAAATTAAGATTGTGGATGCCTTATATCAAAAGACAGGATACAAACAACGGTATGAGGTTATGGAATATAGAAATGCCCTGGAGGAATGTGAGAAATTACTCCGGGGTATTTTTCAATTTTAACGTCATATTTTGTCGAAAAGTTTTTAAAATTATATACCATCCATAACTCATCCATAACTCGTTCATAAGTCGGTGGTTTATAATGGCAGATAATGAGAAAAACCAGCAGAAACAAGAAACTCTTGTCCTACTGGTTTCACTCGGAACCATTCGGTTCATTTTTCTGCTGACGGGTCAGTAACTGTTCTGATAGAAACTCCATTGTGCGAAGAAGGATTTCCTGATTTTCCTTATTGTGTGACTGGAGTTTCCCAATAACGCGCTGTGCCAGCTCATTTTCAGATGATACTTTGTCTGGAAAAAGAGAATTAGGGGTAATGCCCAATCGTTCAATCAACAGGGAGAGAGTTTCATAAGAAGGATTTTTCCTTCCGTTCTCAATATCCTGAACGGTTTTTATGGCCAGACCGCACTGATCAGCCAGTTCCTGTTGGGTAAGACCGCAGTTTTTCCTTTCGGATCGGATGCGGTTACCCAAATACATAAGTTTGTCTTTCGGCATAATTGTTCACCTCGAATACATTCTATCGTACCGATTATGGAAAATACATTCCCTTAAAGTATGTATAGAATAGGTGTTATGATGCCGATTTGAAAGAGAATAAACATTCCGTTACTTCGGAATGAGAGTAGAACTGATTTAATGAAATAACGGAAAGCCCTGTTGGGGAGCTAATAAAAAAAACGGCTTCCCGCAGCAGGGCTTATTCGTGTTTGCCATCTGTGGTTTGCCGTTGGGAGGAAACCATGGGTGGCATTGATTTTGTGAAAGGATATAGGCTCCGGCCGGGTGAACCGCTAAAAAAATCCCGGCATTCGATGCGGAGGCTTATACCTGTGAACCGGTATTATATTACGTGTTCCATACCTATAATAATGCCTATATCGCATATTACTACCATATCCGGAACCATTACGTCAGAGAGCAGAAGAAGCTCCCTGGCGTTTTTCTTTGTCGATTTCTGACGATATTCCCCGATTGTCATTGGAGCAGAGGCCCGCCTTCTTCGTCTGTTTTTATTCATAAACGATGGGAGAAGTGCAGGACTTGCGGAACCGGAAGAAATTTTTTCAAAAAAATAAAAAAATTTTCAAATCCATTTCCGGTTTTACATGGCCTGAGTTGTTTTAGTTATTCAAAGGAGCAAATCAAGATGGAAGAAAAGAAACTTACATATAAGCTGATCCGTGCTGCGGCCGCTGGAGAGCCGCAGGCACAAGAAGATATTCTAAATGAACATACCAATTCGCTGGCGGCTATAGAAGAACAAAAAGATAAACAGAAAACACATTACATAGATGAGGGCTTAAAGGATCAATCCCAGTCAAGCCCGGTAGACACCACAAGAAAGCAGAGGAACGTATGATGATGTTGAAACCGGATTTATTTGATTTTGCCTTTGTGCCGGACTGGTACGGGCAGTTAAACGAATTAAGGGAGATGGCGCTCCCGGAACCATGGCGGTTCAAGAAGCCAATGAATGAAACCAAGAATCAGGATACTCCTATCCTTGAACGCTATTTACATATCATTTTCCGCAAGCAATGCATTGAGTTTAATTTTCATTCAACAAGGGATATTAAAAAATCGTCTCAGTTCTTTCATGTGGAGAATGAGCGCGCATGTTTCCATACTGGACTTTACAACAGCAGGTATAAAGGGATTTATGCCTTCTTTGAACGGAACCACAAGAAGGATTCCATGCTGGACTGGTATTTCCGGGGGTTCTGTGATGAGCTGTCACCGTGGCTGAGATACATACAGCCGCTGCCACAGAAGCCTTCTTTCTATGTGACACAAAAGTGCGCAGGATTTAATCCGGACTGGCCGGTCAGGGCAAACGTAGAACATATATTGGGAGATGCGGAAAATCTGGAGCGGATTCCAGCGAAGATCCGCAAGGCGAAGAACCTGCCGCTATTATTTGAAACAGCGGTGGAACTGGGCAGAAGAAGGGCTGTGGTGGAACCGGGGCTTGTGGTACCTCAAGGATACCAGGGAAAAATACAGTACCTGCTTCCGGTCTATCTGACAAATATGAAGAAGCCAGACCTTGCCATGACACTGGAGGTGATGGACGGCTACTATATGGGCCATACCTGCCTGACTTTGGAGATGGCTTATTTAAATGCCAGGGTGATCGCAAGACCGCTGGCTCCGTGGCTGACAGAATTAGTGCGCTAGGGAATTAAGTTGGAATAAACGCCCGATAAAGATGGAATCCGTATAGGCCATGTCGGGTGTTTGTCTTTTGGGAGAGCAGGTGAATCAACTGCGTATGTGTTTTAAAGGAGGAAATCAGAACAGCCTTTGATACAAACGAAGGTTTTTTGAATATGCTGAATCAAATAGTCAAATTTTGTAACAGATAACGAAATATTCGAATATGCAAGAGCGCCACCACTTCGATTTGATTTCTAAAAAATTTCAGATCGGAGGTAAAAAAGGTGGCTTATAACAAAGCAAGAGAAGAACAAAAATGGAAGAAGTGGAAAGAACGTGAGGAAGAAAAGCTCCGGGAACTGGGCATGGATGAAGTATCCATACAGGTATTGCATGAGAGCGATTGGGCGGATTTTAATTCTGAAAGACGCTATCGGGAACATCAAATGCCGCTTTTGGATTATGTGGAGATGTTACTGGCAGAAACAGAAGTTAGTGAAACGCAGATCCAAAGTGTAGAGGAACTGCTGGATGCCATAGGCGATGAACAGCTATTACATATTTTGATGGAAGCAGACAGGACAACACTGCAGATCGTTGTCCTCAAGATGATGGGCTATGCGCCAAAGGAGATCAGCGCTTGTATCAATATGCCGGAGCAGACGATCTATACGAAACTGAGGCGATTGCGGGAAAAAATAAAAAAAGTTGTGAAAGCTGAATAAAAACAGGCTGTCTCATCGGCTATTAAGTAGAAGGGGGGATAGTGTCCCCTTTTACGCACCTTGAAAATCTTATACCAGCATTACTGGTACGTTCCCATGGATAGTAGCGTTGCAGGATGAGCGCCAGGACGAGGAAATTTGAAACGGGTACCGGGGATAGACCAACCGCAGAAATTGTGTGATGGAAAGTCTGCCCTGGTGTCTGTTTCGGTTTCTTTTGAGCGATCCATCAGACCTGACAGGGAGCCGCGGCTGGCTCTCCGCCATGAGCATCCATGGGGGATAATGATACGATATTCTGCCAACGAGCAGAGGATGAACTCCAGGTTGTAATCAGCAAGACCTTCAGAACATCTGCGAATGGCATTTGCCAGATGCCTGCCGGTAATGTTCCCATATATGCCATGAAGGAAGTGGCAGAGGCTGTCAGGGGTGCGAGGTCAAATATGACGCCGACAATGAAACAACAATTAGAAATCAATGGAAGTGTGTCGTTGATATCAGATATATGCGGCTGTGGGGGAACTCACAGCCGTACTTTAAAAAGATGTGTTTTCCTTTGGTATTGACGTCATGCGTGAAAGGCAGGCAATGAAATGAATTATAAGAATCAATATCAAAGAAAAGCACATCAGGAAATTGACTTTATTTTCTTGACGCTTCTGCCGCAGGCTGGATTAAGCGTAAGGGAAGAACAGGTAAAACTAAGCCATCAGATGTTAGATACCCTGCTGGAAGGGAAAATAGCCCTCTGCGATGCGGGTGTGGGGATTGGGAAAACATATGCTTATCTGGTAGCTTGTGTCCTAATGCGAAAATATGCGGCGGCAATGGGAAACGGATGGGTGTGTGATAAACGTCCGGTAGTTATTTCCACCTCCAGCATTGCATTGCAGGAGGCAATCATACAGGAGTATATTCCTTTTTTATCAGATATTTTTCTGGCAACCGGGTTGATCGGATCCCCATTAAAGGCTATTGTGCGGAAGGGCAAGGAGCATTTTGTTTGTGATAACCGTCTGGAAGTCCGCTTGGAGGCTGTCCGGGATAAGCCTAAAAATGAGGCGCAGAAAAAAGCCCTGTTTTCTTTAAAACAAATCTACGATATGGATGAGGTTGCCAATCTGAGCAGCTTTGACCGCAGGCTGGTCTGTGTCCCGAAATTCTGCCCAAAAGAGTGTCCGGGAAGGACAAGCTGTCGTTATCAGATGTATCTGAAGCAGGCACGGGATCCGGATATCTTTTTCCAAATCTGTAATCATAATTATCTGCTTGCGGATTCTTCCCATCGGGCAAAGGATTATAAACCTCTGCTGACGGATTACCGGGCGCTCATTGTGGATGAAGCCCATAAACTTCCGGATGCGGCAAGGCAGATGTACGGGAAATCTCTATGCTATGAGGATATTTTAGAAATCTGCTATTTTCTGGAGCGGGAGCATCAGGGGATGGCGGCTAAGAAGTTAAAGGGTGTTTTCCATAATCTTTTCCATATAGTCAGTGAAAATCATATGACAGATGAGGGACCAGCATCGGCTTTTCGAATGACAGAGGAATGTGCCATTGCGCTGGAGGAAGGGAAAGAAGTGTTAAAAGAATTGACAGACAAATTAAGGGGGATTGCTCCGGGATGGATACGGAACCAGCTAGAAAAAGCAGGAGAGGTATTAACTATTTTTACAGGCTCCAGTAAACGCTACATCCTGCACTTAGAGCAGGATAAGGGGAAATTGCCGCAACTGTGTGCGACAAGCAGGAAAATCCCGGATATTCTCTCTGGCATGCTGTGGAGCCAGGGTTTCCCGGCTATCCTAACAAGCGGCACTTTAAAGGCCGGAAATGGCTTTTCCCGCACCAGGCAGGAAAACGGGCTGGGAAAGGAAATCCGGGTGATGGAATATGTGGCGGAATCCCCATTTGCTTATGAGAAGAATTGTCTCTTATACCTGCCGCAGACACTACGAAGGACAAAGCATGGAAGCCGGGAGGAAGCCGTCATGATGGCGCAGCATATCCAGCGTCTGATCTGTTCGACTTACGGCCATACGCTGGTGCTGTTCACCTCTTATTCTTTAATGGGCAGCGTCTACCAGATTTTACGGGACAGCCTGCCTTTTCCGATGGTGGAAGTGTGGCGCAATGCCCAGGAGGAGATCATGCGGTTTAAAACAATGGAGAATGCGGTGCTGTTCGCAGCCGGTTCCTGTTGGGAAGGTGTTGATTTTCCCGGAGATATTGTGTCCTCGCTGATTATCGTAAAACTGCCCTTTGCTGTCCCGGATCCCTTAAGGGAAGCGGAAAAGGAGCGGTATGCGACTCTGACGGAATATATCCGGGATATTATTGTGCCGGATATGCAAAAAAAGCTGCGCCAGGGGTTTGGAAGGGCGATCCGGACGGAGAGCGATACGTGCGTAGTGTCCATCCTGGATCACCGGGCGGTGGCAGGGGGCAGGTACCATGAGGATGTTCTGTGTGCGCTTCCAGCCTGCCAGATGGCAGAAACCATCGAGGATGTGGAAACCTTTATCCGCAGGCAGAAATGTGAAGAATATTATATGTAGAAACACGTTGCGGGCGTTGTTGGTTCTGAACAGATCAGGAGCGGTTTTGCAATAAAAGTTCAGTGGTATTTCAGGCGGTTTTTGGGGAGCTTGGAATTGCTTTGTTGCCCCGAAGTGGGTATACTGTGTATAGCGTTAGAAAGGAAGGAAGTGAGTAAAATGGCACAATATGTAGTAGACATGCAGATGGAAAAACAGGAAAAATTCTATTTTATCCGGGAGAAAGAAAGCATGGACATTGTCCTTTTACCTTCCAAATATCTGATGCACAAGAAACGGTCGAGGATATCACCGAATACGATCCGGAGAAGTGCATTTGCCCTATCCTATTATCTGAATTATATGGATGAAAACCAACTGCATCTGGACGATGTATACCAAATGAAATATGCTGAACAGCATGAACACTTTACAGACTTTCTGATATGGTTAAAAGCAGGTGAGCATAGCCGGGAGGAATATTCAAAACTCCCCAATAATGAGACTTGCAATGCATATCTGAAAGAAGTGTTCCGGTTCTATACTTTTATGGAACGGGAAAACGGCCAGTCAGAAAGCCTGAAAGTGTTATCGGACGCACAGACGATTGTGCGAAACTCGGTAGGTGTCAGAAGGGTGCTGAACCGGAAAAGTTTTCACGGCTATCTGAAAGAAAAAGGACATCAGGGAAAAACCATTGAGCAGGACAAGATCGTAAGTTTGCTGCAGGAATGCGCAAACTGCCGCGATCAGGTTCTGCTTTTATTATTGGCCGAGACAGGGTTCCGTATCGGGGAACTCTTAGGTGTCCGGTATGGAGAGGACATAGATTACAAAAACCATGTGATCTATGTAAACTTTCGGGAGGATAATGAGAATAATGCAAGGGCTAAGAATGCAGAATTCCGCAGAGCAAAGATCAGCGATGCGACATTTGATATCTTGACATTTTATATTGAAGAATATAAGGAACTGATTTTGAAACAGGAATACCTGTTTATCAATGTCTCCGGTGATTACGCAGGAAAACCATTTAAAGTAAGCGGAGTTTATGCGATGTTACGCAGGCTGGAGGAAAAGACTGGTATTAAAGCATCTCCACATATGCTAAGACATTACTTCGCAAATGAAAGACGGAAGGACGGCTGGAAGCTGGAGCTTATCAGTCAGGCACTCGGACATCGGAATATCGAAACGACCATGAAATATCTGAATATAACGGATGAGGAACTGATACAAGTCAGTGATGAATTTTACAGTAAGCATCAGGCTATGTACGGTATTCAGGATCTGTTATAGGAAGGGGGCGGTCAAGTGTCTGCAATCAGATTACTGCAAGCTGAACGGCATGAGGATATACAGCATCTTCACAAACAGCTAGTGACAGGCGGGATATTGCAGAAGGAATTGTTGGAAGAAGCGGAAAGTTATTTGATACAAAAGGATATTTATGATGTCACGCTGATAGAAGAATGCGATTTCCGGGAATATAAAAAACTTCTGATAGACAGCGGACGATATACGAGGCAGAGTGCTGTTGAACGCTCATCCGCACTCCGGAAGATCCAGCGGTATTGGGTGGAACAGGAATACGGTGAGCTGATCGCAGAGGTTAAGGAGTGTCAGGTGTCGGACGCGCCGCTTAAAGGAAACATTCAGAGGTTTCTCATCCGGCAGGGAATCCACCATATCAAAGATATCGATTATACCGTGCGGAGCCGATATGAAGCAGAACTGCAAAAGACCGGGAATGAGCAGCGTGTGATGAAATACCTGAAGGTGTTCGACCATATCAAACAGTACAGTGTCCAAAGCGAAATAAGCAGTCTGCCGGGAATGGCAAGAAACCGGATGCAGTATAAAGCGCAGATTATTTTCCTGCCTTACCTGCCGGATCCGAAACTGGTCAAGGACTTTGAATACATTCAGGATAAGCAGGAACTGGTATGGGATTTTGCAAGGATAGCGCCAGAGAAATTAAAAAAGCAGGTGTTTCTACTATTAAATTACATACTGGAAAACCTATACCGGGACGATCCCAAGGAAAGAAGGGTGCGCTTCTTATTGCCCCTGCACTGGCTGTATGATTTCTGTGTGGATGAGGACATCGAAGATCTGGAGCGCCTGGAATTGAGCCAAATCGACCAGTTTGAAAAGATCGTAGAGAAGAAAGTGGTCAATGTGAAAAATTCCATGCAGATCATAGACAACAGCCGGAAAATTTTATTTTTGACTGCACCGGAGATTCACTGGCATGCTAATGTGTGGTATATGGAACGGTTTCATTTATCAGAGGACAGACTGAATCCGAGCAGTCCAGTGCAGAGACTGAGCTTTATAGAAGTTACCAATCAAAAGAACCGGGAGCTTCTACAGGAATATGCCCAATATCATGTCGGAATCGGAGGGCTTACCATAGCCAATATCCGGTCACAGTTATATGAGGTTAAGAAACTGCTGAAATATTTTAATGACGAAATATCCATCTGCCAAGTGGATGAAAATCAACTGGATGGCTATTTCCGGGAGCTGGAAGAAAAGGATACAAAGGATGACACTTTTAATAAAAGAATTGTGTGTTATCTAAAGTTTTACCAGTTTTTAAATGTAAGAGGATATATCAAGGAAATCCCGTTTCAGCCAGAATATTATCTGAAAAAGACATACCCGGAGCATCATGACAGGACAGTGGAAGAAGAAGTTTATATGGAGATCCTGCATAAGCTCCACTTATTTCCGCAGGTTCCCAGGCTGATATTTTTACATCTGTGGTGTACCGGACTCAGGATCAGCGAGGTATGCACGTTAAAAGGGGATGCGTATTATTGGGATGGGGAAGATGCATGGCTGAAAGTTTATCAGATCAAGATGAAGGCAGATAAAATGATACCGATACCGTTTATGCTGTACATGGTTATGAGGAAATATATAGAGAAAAACCATATCCGCCCCAAAGATTATATATTCAAGGGGAAAAATGGCGGGGCATACCGGGTGGGGACATTCCGAAAGGAGTTTCAGTATCACTGTACCAGGAATCAGATAGCAGATGGGGAATATATTTTCAAAACCCATGATTATAGACATACACTGGCTACCCGGTTTTACGATGATGGCGTTTCCATACAGACAATCCGGGATTATCTTGGACACTTCTCAGAGGAAATGACAAAGCAGTATGTAGATTTTATGCCAAAGAGGATAGCAAAAGCGAGTGATGCCTACTTTAAGAAACCAGGAAATGACCTGGCATCAGCGATCACAGTCAAGAAGCGTGGTGATAAGAAATGAGAAAAAGAATTTATGTGTATGAGATGGACTGTTACAAGCAGGCATCGGAGGAACAGATCGGGAAAATGCATATCCGCCCGGACAGGTATTTTGATCTGGAAGGGCTGCCCACAGAGGAGATCAGCAGGCTGTTAGAGGAATTTATATGGGACAGGGGAAAGAAACTTGCTCCTTCTAGCCTGTCAAGTGAGCTGCTCTATTACAATAATATCCGGGATTTTCTGATTGACCGCAATATCCGCACTCTGGATGCAAAGGCAGAGGAAAAAATAATCCGTATGCTGAAAGGCTGGATGATGGAGAATGGCTATGCTTTATCGAGTAAAAAGTACCGGGCATTATATGACAGGATAGGGATTGAGACTCCCGGCATTGTAAAGCACATGAAAAAGATCCTGAAGTTTGCGGAAGAAGATGATGACCGGGATGAGCAGGAAAAGGATATCTGGAATCTGAAAAATTTTGATTTTCCAATTCACTCGAACCCAATCCTGAATATGGAAACCATCAACTTTACGAAGATCACGCAGCCGGATATCCGGGAGGAAGTAAAAAAAGCGGTGTTTATGCATCTGAAATATTCTCCACTAGGAACGATTCAAAGTGAGATGACAGCCATCAAACGGTTTGCCAGATTTTTGGAAAAAAGATGTCCGGATATCAAATCATTACAGGAACTGGAGCGGCTGCATATCGAACAGTATCTGATATACCTGCAAACAGAAGCGCATGAACGGAAAAATTACAGGTCGGATCTTTATGCCCTGCGGAGGGTACTGGAGGATGTCGGAAATCTATATGAACGACAGAGCTTGAGTGAATTATTTTTAAGCAATGATTTTCCAAGCACTCCAAGGCATTTGTTTAAATTTTATAGCGATGCTGAAATTAAGAGATTAAACGAACACATTTTCAAGATGGACGAGCAGATATGCAGGGCATTGATTATCCACCAGTTATTGGGAACACGGATATCCGATACGCTGACCTTAAAGCCAGATTGCCTAAGCATGCGGGAAGGACGATATTTTATAAGAATCGATCAGGTAAAATCCGTAACGTATGAAAAGGCTATCAGTGAAGAAGTGGCAAGGCTCATCATGAAAGCGATTGATTATACAAAAGAGCGGTATGGAGAAACAACATACATTTTTGTAAAAAAGAATGATCCAACAAAACCTTATCAATATAGTATGATCCAAAATCAGATCATGAAAATGATACGCCAGGAAGATATCCGGGATGATAATGGCGAGCTGCTACAGTTTGGAACACACATATTCCGACACTGCTATGGAAAGAAACTGACGGAGATGCATGTGGATGACTGGATGATAGCAAGACTACTGGGGCATACTTCAACACAATCGGTGCATTACTACCGGAAAATAGGCAATAAGCTCATGGCAGATGAGACAAGAGCCGCAAGAGAAAAAATAGATATGATCCTATTAGATATCATAGAAGGATGGGATGACTATGAAATATGACAAAATGATAGAGATTACACAGGCCGAGAGCCAAAGGAAGATGGAAATTGCAAAAAAGGCTATTTCTGGTATGATTGATAGTATGGAAAGGATTACCGTTGCAGAGTTAGTAAAAAGAACGGGGCTTTCCAGAGGATTTTTTTATAAAAATCAGATGGTGAGGCGTGAGTTAGACGATGCCATCCACAGGCAGGAAGCGATCTTTAAGAACCAACATCCGGTTATAATGGACAGACAACTTGAAAATTCGATGGTTGATTTGAAACTTGAATTATTAAAAGCTCAAACGAAAAATGAGAAACTATCAGAACAGAATCAGGAATTGCAGAAGAAAAATAAGCAGTTACAACAAGAGGTAGAGAAGTTGAATAAACGGTTAAGTCGGAAAGAAGTCTCCGTTCTGAAAAAATTGTAAATGAAAGGGAGCAGATGGATATGAAATACGATAAAATGGTTGCGATGAACCAGGCTAAAAGCAGACAGAAAGCAGATGTTGCTATAAGTGAGATTGAAAAAATGCTTCAAAGAAAAGAGCGGATTTCGGTAACTGAGTTAGCAAAAAATACTGGATTTGCAAAAAGTTTTTTTTACAGAAATCCGGAAGTCAGAAAAGCGTTAGATGATGCACAGCTTCAACAGGGGGAATGCTACAATCCGAAGAAAGTTATATTCGATAGAGCGTTGGAGAATACAAACATTAATTTGAAGAGTACAGTTATGAAGTTGAAAAAAAGAATCAGGGAATTAGAGAGTGAAAATAGCAGATTAGAGAAAAAGATCGAGGAATTAACAAAAGAGTTAAACAAGCAAAAGAAATAAATAATCAAATAAGAAAGATAGCTGACAGCGGATGGTATGAACATATCTCGGCTGTTTTGCTTTATATAGAAATCATTAAGGTTATGGATTTGGACGTTTTACCTAATGCACAATGTACACAGTTTCACGGAAAATGGGCAGAAAAAGACAGAAACTTCGGAGTGACGCTGATGATAGAGCCAGTGTTTATGCGGGCTACCAGAGAAGGGGTAAAAATTATGGTGGTTCTCGTCGGGCTGGTTGCCATCTTTAAAAAACAGCTGGTCAGTCTGGTGAATAATATTCTTGCAAAAATAACAAAACAAAGTAACAGCATCTAAAAAGTAACCTGTCAACGAAACACATATCAGTTACGACATATTTCCTAAAGAAAGAAGGTATCCCTTGAAAAAATCAGGAAGTATAACGGTATTCACCAGTCTTTTTCTGGCAGTCTTTCTGCTGGTCTTTCAGGTACTTCTGCAGTCGGTACAGATTGGAGGAGGGCGCGTACAGGCGGAAACCGGTGTGGAAGAAGGTCTGTATTCGGTATTTGCCGGGTATGACCGGGAACTGCTGGAAAGATATCATGTTTTTATGGTGGATGGAAGTTATGGAACCGGGGTGTGGAAGCCGGAGCGTATGTATCAAACGGTAAAAAAATGTATGGAAGAGAGTTGTCGTCCGGATGGAGCAATATCAGGTGTTCGTGGGGAAAATCTGTGGAAATGTTCGTCTGTCTTGGGGGCAATTACTGCATACACATTGATGTCAGATGAGCATGGACGCGGATATCGTGCGCAGGCGGTGGACTACATGAAGGAGACACTTGGTATTCAGGGGATACAGCTTCTTATGAAAAAATATGAACAACAGAAAGATATTTTTGAACAACAGGAAAAGAGAGGGAGTGATATCGATGTAAAACAGTCTATGGACAGTTATGAAAAAGCCAGGAAAGAAGCCGGTCAAAATCAGGGACAGGATCCGGACAATACAGGACAACAACCAGCTGTGGTCCAGGTTCCGGCTGATTTTGTCAATCCGCTGGATGTGATCCGGCAGTTACAGAAAAAAAGCATTCTGGCACTGGTGGTTCCGGCGGGAAAAGAGCTGTCACAGAAGGGACTGCCAAAAGAAAAACGACTCAGCAGACGGGAAAAGCAGACCGGTATGGGGATACCGTTTTATGGGGCGCAGGAGGATACGGTTCTGACAAGAGGGATTTTTCAGGCGTATATGATGCAGCATCTTACGGACTATACCAGTATGGAGCATGCGACAGACCCGTTGCGGTACCAGCTGGAGTATGTGATTGGTGGAAAGAACACCGATCAGGAAAATCTGAAAGCGGTGGTATACCGTCTTCTGGCAGCCAGGGAAGCTGCCAATATGATGTATCTTTTACAGGATCCGACCAGACAGGCAGAGATTCATGAAATGGCACTTGTCATCTGTGCTGCCATAGGATTTCCGGCGCTGGAAGGAATCGTAAGTCTTGCACTGCAGGCAGCCTGGGCTTTCGGAGAGAGTCTGCTGGATGTAAGACAGTTGCTGACGGGCGGTAAGGTTCCGCTGGTAAAAACAGGAGACACCTGGATGGTATCGCTGCATCAGCTGGCGAAGATTACGGAGTTACTGAAAAACAGCAGGGCTGTGGAACAAAAGGGCATGACATATCAGGAATATCTTGGGATTTTACTGATGACAGGGAAGCCAGAGGTTCAGACTGAGCGGACGATGGATATAGTGGAAGCGGTAATACGGGGAATGTCAGGAAAAGAAAATTTTCGTCTGGATCAGGGAGTGATCTATCTGGAAGTTGACATGGGAGTGACTTTCGCGGAAAAGACATTTTCTTTGCAAAGAGATTACGGATATGCAATGGGAAGTGACTGACGGAAAGGTGTCTGAAAAAGACGGATATACAGATATGGAAAGGACAGGAATGAAGACAGTCATAAAGAAAGGAATAAAGATATACTCTCCGAAAATAAAAAAACAAAAGAAAGGTAAAGGATCTCTTCAGGCTATCTGCAAAAACAAACGGAGAGTATTTCTTTGTTTCTTTCGGAAGACCCGGGGGAAAAAGCAGCAGATCCCGGCGGTGCTTACTGTGGAAGCAGCTCTGGTTATCCCTTTATTTCTGCTTGGAATCTGTACCTTGCTTGGAATAATAGATCTGTACCGGGTGCAGGCACTTGTGAAAACATCTCTGCATCAGAGCGCGCAGGAGCTTGGTATGTATGCCAGTGTGGAAAGCGGGGATTCCGGGGTGAACACGCCGACAGGAGTACTTTCTTCCGGTGTTTGCATCGCTTACGCAAAAGCACATCTTCCGGAACTCGGGGATGGCGCAGCAGTGAGTCTGATCGGATCCCGATATGAAAATCATAAGATTCAACTGAAAGCTACAGTGTTGTATCAACTGCCATTTTCAATCCTTCCGGTATCAAAACTTAAGGTGACGAACAGCAGTGTGGTGCATACCTGGACCGGATATGACCCGAAAAATACAGACAACGAGGGAACAGATGGCGGAGAAATGGTTTATGTGACAGAGTATGAGAGCGTATATCATACATCAGAATCTTGTACCCATCTGGATCTCTCGATTCATCGGGGAATAAAAACACAGGTGGAGCAAAAACGGAATGAATATGGAGGAAAATATCATGCCTGTGAACGGTGCGGCGGTGACAGTGCCCTGGTTTACTATACGGAAAAAGGAGACTGCTATCACAGTCAGGCATCCTGCAGCGGGCTGAAACGAACCGTCCGTCTGGTGAAAAAATCTGAAATACAGGCATATATCCAATGTGAGCGATGTCGTGAAAACACAGGTTAAAAAAGTCAGGGATCCAAAAATATTTGTGGCAGTGTGCGGAAAGGAAAAAGATGGGAGTATTGACAACCGGTTATCTGATGGTAAACAGCTGGACTGACTGGCGAAGAAAAGAAGTGGATATTGTGTGGACCGTGGCAGTTTTTGTTCTGACGGCGTTTATATATGTAGGAACAGATCAGAAACTTTGCTGGAGTGGTCTTCTTCCGGGAATCTGTCTGTGGCTTGCATCATTGTGGAGGTCGGATCAGATAGGAAGCGGAGATGGAATTGTGCTGATGGGGATCGGATGGATCCAGGGAATACAGCAGGCATGTGTGATTTTTCAGACAGCGATTCTTCTGGCGGCAGCGGTTGGGGTCTGCATGTTGGCATTGGGAATGGGAAGAAAAAAGGAACTTCCTTTTGTACCGTTTTTATTGGCCGGATATCTGGTGCAGTATATCTGAGAACGGGAAACAGATGAAAAGGTTTGTGAATATACAAAAAAGGAGCTGAAGTATGGAAGAGACAGGAAAAGAGAAAAGGTACAGTAGGGATCCGGAAGCAAATCAGATAAAGAAAAGGGACAGACGAAGGAAAAAAGGTTCTCTTACGGTGGAGGCATCGCTGGTAGTTCCGTTGTGTGTGATGATTCTTACCTTTCTGCTTTCGCTTACTTTTTATGTGTATTTGCGATGTTGGTATACGCAGGCAGCATGTGAGGTATCTGTTCAGGGAAGTGGATATGGTGTGCTGGAAGGAAGAACAGGACAGGAAAAAGCAGAGAAAAAATGGAAAACAAAGCGTAGTGAAAGTGGATTTTCGGGAAAAGGTATCTCAGGTGAGATTACAGGAAATCAGAAGGAAGTACGGGTAAAGATAACAGGAAAAGTATCCGTATGGGGAAGACCGCATCTGGAGTTTGAGACAAAGATCGGACAAAAAATCATACGACCAGTTATATTTGTGAGAAAAGTGATTGCGTTTCGTACATAAAAAGAAGGTTTTTAGAGATGAAGATGGATTACAGAAGAGATTTGCAGCACAATTATCTGGTGGTGGAGACCGGGGAGAAGACAGAAAATTATATCACAAGAATGATGACCGAAAATCAGGTGCAGGGACTTCTTGGGTGTGAGTGCAGAAGAATGGATCAGAAAAAACTGTATTATTATGATATTACCTCAAAAATATCGCTTGCAGAAAAAAGCAGGTTAAAAAAGGTAAAAGGATCGGAAGTGCTTCTTATTATTCAGGGGCTGTTACAGGTGCTGGTACAGCTGGAGGAATATCTGATACCGGCAGATCAGATCTGTCTGGATTGGAATTATATTTATCTTGATCCTGTCAGCTGTTATCCCTCTTTTTGCTGTCTTCCGGCAGCGGAGAAAAAACTGGAACAGGGGATTCGGGAACTTCTGGAAGAGTTGCTTCCACGACTGGATCATCAGGAACAGACCGGAGTATCGGTAGTTTATGAACTTTACCAGTATGCGATCCAGGATACGTTCTCGGTAATGGGGTTACAAAGTGTTTTGGAACGGCGGCTGATGGAAGAGAGAAAAACGACAGAAACAGAACTTCAGGCCTGTCAGGAGAAGAAAAGCAGAGAACATCAGGAAACATCATATTTCGGAGATAACAGACAAGCGGTACTGGAAGATTTCTTTTCTTCAGAAGAGGAGGAAGGAGAAAACGGGCGGGTGAGTCCTGTCTTGGTCGGAATGGTGCTGGGAATTATCGGAGTTTTGTTGTATGCACTGGCAGGGTATGCTGTTCTGGAATATGTTCCACAATATCTGGGAACCTGGGCAGCATCGGGTGTGATGGCGGTATTAATTGTTCTGATCTGGCAGGTGGTTGTGAGAAAAAGAAAAAAAGAAGAACGACAGATTGAGGAACAATTTGCGATCTATCAGGGAACATCGGAAGAAGCGCCAAGGCATTCGAAAACAGATATCAGAGAATGGGAGGAGAAGGATAAAGAGCCGGAAGCAGAAGAAATCACATGGGAAAAGCGGATTCCATGGGGAGGGGATACCTATACCCAGATTCTTTCAAACGGAGGAGAACAAGGCGGTCTGATTCTGAAGGAACTGCACCCGGTAAGTGGCAGGCAGTTTCGGATAGAAAAAGCAACCCGTCTCACCATCATCGGACAACTGAAAGAACAGGCAGATCTTGTCCTGCCATCCACAGCAGTAAGCCGGGTCCATGCCAGTATCGAACAACGGGCAGGTAACTGGTATCTGAAAGATATGAATTCCAGAAACGGAACCTGGGTCAATGAGCAGGAACTTTATGGAGAAGAAGAACAGGAACTGATCAATGGCGATCAGATTCGGTTTGCTGACCTGATATACCAGGTGAAGATATAGCAGACAGGTTCGTTGATTTTCCTTGTAAAACAGAAAGTGTGGGCATATAATGAGGAAAATATAACTGATGTCTGACAGGAGGAAAATATATGAACCGGTATCAGGATGAAGACTGGCAGCAGGAGGAGCAGAGAAGGCGGGAAGCGTATTACCGGATGAACAGCCAGAACAGTAACACACCGGATGCACTGGAACAAATTTTCAGGGGACCGTTAAACTGGATGAATCTGCTGATGATCGGGATCAATGTGGTGATTTTTATTATCATGGAGTTTTTGGGGAGTACAGAGGATACCGGGTTTATGTTGCAGTGGGGTGCCGCTTGCAGACCGTTCATTCTGAATGGAGAGTGGTATCGGCTGTTTACTTCTATGTTTCTGCATTTTGGAATCTATCATCTTGCAAATAATATGGCGGTATTGCTGTTTATGGGAGATATGGTGGAGAATGCAGTGGGACACTGGAAATACCTTGCAATCTATCTTGGCTCCGGACTGGTGGGTAATCTGTTGTCCCTGTATATGGATATTCAGTCGCAGAGCAACATTGTCAGCGTAGGTGCTTCCGGGGCAATCTATGGAATTATCGGTGGAGTTTTTGTTCTGATGATCAAAAACAAAAAGCAGGTGAGAGAAATAGTGATCCGGCGGCTGGTGTTTGTCATTGTGGTTACGATCTACTACGGTTCACAGGCGGCGCAGATTGATAATGCGGCTCATGTGGGCGGTCTGATCGGTGGAATTGTATTGACAGTACTGTTTACGGTGCATAAAAAAACCACATATCGCAACAGAAAAGAATATGTTGCAAGATGACTGGAAATTTTCTGATAATGCGTGTATCATGGTAAGTAAAAAGAACGTAACTATTCAGTGGCCACTGTCCCGCGAGGTGTTTTGACATGAATATGTCAAAATCCCGAGACATACAAGCCAAAATGCCATCACCGAAGGTGATTTTTTATGCATTTTGGCTCGTAACTGTGAAGGTACTGAACAGTTACAAAAGAATAATAATGCAAAACAGAGAGGAGAATAAATATGAGTGACTGTATTTTCTGTAAAATTGCCGGCGGAGATATTCCGTCCGCTACCCTGTATGAGGATGATGATTTTCGTGTGATTCTGGATCTTGGTCCTGCAACGAAAGGACATGCCCTGATCCTTCCGAAACATCATTATGCAAACCTGTATGAGATTCCGGAAGAGATGGCTGCAAAAGCGATGGTTCTGGCGAAAAGAATGGCAGCAGCCATGACGGAAGCACTGGGCTGCGATGGTTTTAATATTGTACAGAACAATGGTGAAGTGGCAGGTCAGACGGTATTTCACTTTCATATGCACCTGATTCCGCGCTATAATGGCGATCAGGCAGGAATTACCTGGAAACCGGGCGAACTGAAAGATGAAGTCAGAGATGAGATTGTTGCGAAAGTGACAGCTGCATTAAAGTAACTTTCGAAGTGATAACGTAACAAAAACTGACAGGACGATAAGCAGATATTACTTATCGTCCTGTCAGTTTTATAAAGGATATAAACGTTTTACGTAACTGTTCAGTACCTTCACAGTTACGTGCCAAAATGCATAAAAAATCACCTTCGGTGATGGCATTTTGGCTTGTATGTCTCG